>JABLTO010090134.1_pt1 | contig 10821 bp, 12 predicted proteins | sample 7160091 | NCBI WGS metagenome assembly JABLTO01 (sample SAMN14651225, study PRJNA627086) | human gut metagenome | isolation source: feces | host: Homo sapiens
ACCGGTTTTTTTATGATCCTGTTGAAAATAAGTAATAGTTATTTCTGGATGTTCTTCAATATATTCTTTGATATAGTTTAGCTGATTATTAATAATAACTATTTGGCTTTCATCTAAATCTAATTTCTGATCAACAAGTCTAGCAGTTTCTTTCACAGCTTCGCTATGCCCAGTTAAAGCTGCAAATGGTGAAAATTGAGCAGCTCGCTCATTCATTGTCATTTTTGGATGAATTTTTGATACATGATGAGGAAGATCAATAATATCACTATAATCTTTTTTTATCATGCTTTATGTCCCCCTATTTGCTTATTTCTATCTATAGTCGTTGCATCTTCTTCAAGATCCATCCCTTTTAAAACACTATTTTTCCCAAATCTCTTTTTAATTTTTATAATAGCTTTTTGCAATTGCTGTTCTTCCTCGAGTTTTACTTTTTCTTTTTCTATTTTTTCTTTATTAATATCAGAATATGAAAAAATATCTAACTGTTCATGAAATTCTTTATTTTCAACAGATTTACTATCAACAAGATGATTTGCTGAAATATTTATTCTTCTTATAAGTAAACTACTATCAATAATACGATCATATAACTTTAAAACAGCTTCTGTTATTAACTTCGTCGACGAAGTTGGAAACTTTAAATTAGCAGTTCCATGCCCATGTTTAGGTAATTTTCTACCATAGCGATCAGTCCCAATTTCACCACGATATGATTCTTTTGTAAGATTTTTAATATCATAGCCAACAGTTAAAACAATTTGATCCGTAACTAGATTTTTATCTACTAAATCTAAAGCTAGCAAATCAATCATTTCTTTAACGACCAGCCTTGCTCTATCATAAGTGTACGGTTCATGTAAGACCTGACCAGAGCCGATACTTTTATCTTGCGGTTTATAAGCTTTAACATCTTTAATAGTACATGATTCATAACCCCAGGCATGATCAATTAGTAATTCAGCATTGACACCAAACATTTTATACAATAATTCTTCATTATAATAATCTTTTTCATCACCTAATGAACATCTTGCAATATCGCCCATAGTATATAATTGTTCCTTTTCCAACCTTTGGGCATAGCCTTTACCAACTCGCCAAAAATCAGTAATTGGTCGATGATTCCATAATAATTTTCGATAAGACATCTCATCAAGTTCAGCAATTCTTACTCCATCTTTATCAGGCATCGTATGTTTAGCTACAATATCCATAGCCACTTTACATAAATACATATTAGTTCCTATACCAGCAGCAGCTGTAATACCTGTTGTTATCAAAACATCTTTAATAATTGTTTTTGCTAATTCATGGGCTGTCATTTTATATGTTTTTAAATAACTTGTTGCATCGATAAAAACTTCGTCAATAGAATAAACATGAATATCTTCTGGAGCAATATATTTTAAATAAACATCATAAATTTTAGTACTATACTCAATGTAATATGCCATTCTTGGTACTGCTGCTATAAATGATACAGAAAGATTAGGATCTTGTTTTAATTTTTCATCATCAAATGATTTAGCAGTTAGTTTTCTTCTAACTTTTCTTTGTCTTTGATAATTAACTTCTTTAACTTTTTGAATGACTTCAAAAAGTCTAGCACGTCCTGAAATGCCATAAGCTTTTAATGAAGGAGAAACAGCAAGACAAATCGTTTTTTCTGTTCGACTAGCATCAGCGACAACAAGATTTGTTGTTAAAGGATTTAAGTGGCGCTCAACACATTCAACTGATGCATAAAATGATTTTAAATCAATTGCAATATAAATACGATCATCCATCATTTATATCCTCCTTCCTTAATTTATTTATATTTTAACAATAATCAATAGTCTTTTCATTATTAAAAATAACATATATTTTACTCAAATCTATATTTTCTATATTCTTTAAATACCTCATCACGATATGCTTTACTAACAGGAATAATGATATTATTTTCTAAAAACACCTGTTTATCATCAATGCCTTTAATATACTTAACATTTATCATGTATAATAAATGACATCTAACAAAATTATACTTTTTTAATTTCGTATTAATTAAAGAAAAATTGTTTTTTTTCTTATATTTTTTATTATCTTTTGTATAGTAATAAGCATGATTCAATCTTAATTTTATATACATAACATCAGTTATCTTGCCTAATTTATCATCAATTATAATTTCTGATCTTTTCCCTTCATTTTTTTGCTTAAGTTCTTTTATACATTTTGCTAGATCATCCTCTAAATCCATTTTTGTGATATAATATACAGGATATTTAATATAAACAAAGTAGTCAAATCCATCATATGGCGAAATAAAAACAACATCTAATTTATCATCTTCCTGATCACGATATTCATTAATAAGAGCAACACCATCTTTACCATTTAATTCCATAGCTAAAAAAAGAATTTCTATGTCGTTATTAACTAAAAATTCATAATCAAAATCCGTTAATATTTTTATCTTATTACTATCATAATATCTTAATAATTTATGTTTCAAAATAGTTGCAAATTGATAATCATCATCAATTACTAGAATCAAAAAAATTCATCCTTTCTTTTATTTCAAAAAAGTAAAATTATACTCAACTATATTTTTAACAAATCAAATATAATTATCCTAAAACTTTGAATTTTTTGATTATTCTACGATAATATTATAGATATTAAAAAACTTTTTATATTTATTCACTGATTTCTAATACTGCAACAAATATATTTATCAATATCAAAAGATCAATAACAAGGTCGCAAAGAATATTGATTTTCATCTGCTGATTGTAAATAGCTATCATTAAGATGTTGGCACTTTTTAGCATAAACTTATTAAATAATAATTTGCTCAAATTCAAACAAAAAGACTTAGAACTTAATCATTTCATTAATTCTAAGTCTTTTATATTTATTTCCACACAATATTATTTTATTGATCTTACTGAAAAATCATTAATCCAGAAAACTCCTAGCCTGTTTTTGAATCATTTTTTCTAATTGTTTTAATCGTTTATTTGGTAATTCATATCTTACTTTCCTTTCAAAATGAAAATCCAAAAGTTTTCTTACCTTATCTTTTTGTCTATGTGACATTAATGGTTTTACAAATTCTATAAATTCAGTATACGTTGCTGGTTGACGTGTTTCAATGTATCGGCTTTCTTCATCAAAATCACTCTCCATTGCATAACATAATAATGACAAACCGTTATCAAATATTGGTGCAGGAGCAATGATTTTATTTGTATGATTATCTATTAACAATCCAAAGATTCCAAAATGATGATCTTCATTCAAAATAATTGCATCAAAAACCAATATATCAATAAATTCTTGATAATATTCTTCACCTAATTCTCTATAAAATTCTAAAACAGCTTCTATTCCCCCTGTTCTTATTAATCTACCAATAGGAATAAATGATTGATTCAAACTTGTAAATAACTCACAAGTTGAACATAGTTTTCCTTTCCATTTTGATAGATCATATGGAACATAATGAAGTTCCATTACCTTGGCAATTTGACTTGCATAATATTCTGAATATGACTCTAAACCACTATTTGCAAAACCTTCTATTCCACTTTTATAAAGTAAAATTCTCCCTTTTATTCTGCGCCATGATTTTGCTAACATCCCGTTTGTTGTAAACTCTGGTGAAGAACAAAATGTACTTCTTGTATAACTTCCATATCCAGTAAAAGCAATAGAAGCTATATTTGTATTAAATGAATTCATGTATAAATTTTTGTCTTTAAATAAATCTTTGCAATCAGCTTTAACCACCCAATAACAATCATTTAAAGATAATCCTTGACAAATATCTATAATACCTTTCGTATCTTTTTCATTTAATCCTAATCTTGATAAGAAATTTGACACATAAGCTCTATTTCTAGAAACTGTTCTATTTTTTAACCATTTTACCAAAGATTCGTTCGTAAGATCTAAATCTAATGGCAATAGATACTTTTTTTCTTCATTAACAGATTGAATTTGAACAGTTAATCAATTTATTGTATTTTCCATAGAAAAATACAATAAATTGTTTTAATATATAATCCATGGAAAACACCCTCTTTCTCATTTTATTAAAAACGCTTTTCAAAATAAATATTTTTGAAAAACGTACTCTTTTTTATTGGTGGAGCAACAAAACTTATAGAGAACATATCATAATTTTATATATTGATACAAATACTCTATATTTATTAACTACATTTGACTGAAATCACTTATTCGTTCTATTTCCTCTTTTTGCAATTCTTCAAATAATTGAGACAATAAATCAATACTATCATTTTCCATATAATCTAAATATTCTTTTCTTTTTGAAATAGGTACAACGATTGGACACTGATTTTTAATTAATAATAAATAATTAATCAAAAGTCTTCCTGTTCTTCCATTTCCATCGGGGAATGGATGAATATTTTCATATTGAATATGCATTTTTGCAATATCAGTTATTGTTATATCTTTTTCTACTAATTCATTATATTCTAAAATAAATTTACTCATGTAATCATTTAATTCATTTGGATAAGGAAACTTTTTTTGAGATCCAATAATACGTATAGGACCTAATCTATATCCTCCAGTATAGATTATATTTTCATTAATGATTTGATTGATTTGAACAAGTAAATCATGCGATAATCGTTCTTTATCTGTTATTTTATCTAAAAGAATTGTTAATATTTTCTTATGATTAATTGCTTCATAAATCTCCCTAGGTGATGCGTTTTTAATATTACAATGTTGACTATCAAATAATAGAGCATAGGTTTCATGCATACTTAAAGTACTCCCTTCAATTGCATTACTATGATAAGTACTTCTTGTAATAAAATCTTCAAAATAATTTTGATTTGTTTTTATAAAATCTAAATAATTCATATGCTCACCTCTTTCTCATTTTATTTAAAACGCTTTTCATACGAATATGAAAAACGTACATCTTTACATCGATGGAGGTGAATCTATCCTAAACAAATTCACAAATCCACTATAAAAAACATTAAAATCAATATATTGATTTTCTTAACTATATTATATTCAATTTACAATTCGATTACAATATACATATATTCTTCTTAAATTCCTTCTTTTAATCTTTTGCTTAAATCAGAAGAACTATATAATACTCTAATTACATAAACGCAATCATCTTTAATTGTATAAAAGATAGAATAATTATCCACTAATAATTACCTTATTTCTAAAGAATTTTTAGAATCAAATTCTAATGATCTATTGCGTTCAGTAAACACATATAATTTTTCAATTCCACTTGCAATCCTATTATATTGTTTCAAAGCAGTATTTGGCAATTGTAAATTCTCTGATATATAATGATATATCTGTTCCATATCATCTAATGCTTCTTATAACTGAGAGCGTATTTCTTGAATAGTCATCTCATCTGTATTAATTGAAGCAGGAGCTTTTGGCAAAGTTACTGGAAATGGTATACCACCTGTTAATGAAATTTGTTTCAAATAAATATTTATTGCTGTAGACATAGGTATACCTAATTGAGATAATACTTTTTCTGCACTTTTTTAACTTCTGGATTAACTCTTAAATTCAATGTCATTGTTTTTTCCATTTTATCGTCCCCTTTTATATAATTGTAACGTAAACGTAGTTACAATTTAATAGTAGGTTGACTATACAAAATTTTACAACTATTTTATATATTTTACTCATATTGTAATTATTTATTCAATGCTAGAAATTATCAAACTTATGTATCGGTTTCACTAAGTCTTTCATAATTTCATTTATCACCCATAAATATATTTTAAAATCATATTTTTAATCTATGATTTAATTTTCTTTTTCCACTATCTTTGATTTTATATATTCTCCATCCCAAAGCAAAACCCTGTTCACTTGAGCCAATTCTTTTGCTTGTTTAGTAAATTTATTATTGGTTACTACAACAGATTTATCACAATTATAATAATGCCTTGCTGCACATACTTGTTGAACAGCTTCAATACCAACTGAATTTTGCCAATATTTGCATTGAATAGCATATCGAATTTCATCTTTTTCAGCAATAACATCTGCACCAAAATCATGGCTATCCCTAGTTAAGCTTGTAGAATAACCATATTTTCCAAGTAATTTAGCAATAAATTCTTCAAAATCCTTTCCAGTTAATAATTCGTTATATTCTTCATATAAAGTGTTATGATTATTAATATTATTAGTGTTGAATTGTATATTATCTTTGTATTTATTTTTATTCATCATTTTATGATACGCTCTTAAAAATGGATTTATTTTTTTGTCATCAATAAAATATAAAACTGTATAATATATAACCAAACATATATATACAAAAAAAATAAATGACGCTATTAAGCTAATTCCAAACACTATTAAAAAATAATAAATAATTTTATTCAAAGTTTAACAAAACATTTAAAAATAGTAAACATTATTTATAATACTAATAAAAAACAATATATTATATTTTAACAAGGCTATAAATTGAAAAAATATTCTTTTCATATTTAAATGTAATACATAAAAAATTGAAATTTATTAAATACTAATTAATTTATGCAATGAGTAAAAAGACCTAGAATATAGTCATTTTATTGATAAATTCCAGATCTTTTATATTTATTTAAAACGAAAATAATTGATTTTTTCGTGAATATACTAAGTTTGATGCATAGTTTTTGCATAAACGTGCATAATTATACCTAATTAGCATTACCCTAAATAAAATACATGATTACATTTTCATTATTATTTCAAGTTTTAATAACACGTAAACAAACTATTTTATCTAACAAGAAATAACATATTCCTATAAACTGGAATTTGTTATTTTTCTTTCATTTTGTCAAATTCAGCTACTCTTTGTTCATTAATTTTCACAATTTCTTCGCCAGAAATCATATTTTTATTAAATACCAAATCATAATCTGGATTTTTAGGCTTATATTGATTAACTCCATAAGCAATACTATTTTCTGGAATATCTTTTGTAATAATTGCTCCTGCCCCAATTACAGTATTTTTTCCTATGACAATAGGTCCTAATACTTTCGCTCCATCTGCAATTATAACGTTCTCATCAATAATTGGACTCCCCACATTTTCCCATTCATTATTTAGTTTGTTATATTTCATATTTGAGCCAATTGTAACATTTTGATAGATTGCTACATTCTTGCAAATTTTTGCAGCTACGATTGTACAACCTCTTGCATGATGAGCAAAAAGAACACTTTTATCCATATCTTGGCAATGAATTTCACATCCATAACGATATTCCAATAATTCTGATGCTTTTCGCTGTTTTTCTTTATCTTCTGAAAAACAATTTATCTTTAATAATTCTTCAAATGACATATTTTCCATTATTTTACCTCCTTCATCAACTCGATAAATTCTAATTTATTATTAATTTTATTCCATTGAATTTAATATTTCTATTCTTTTCCTTATCGCTGTATTCGTTATATCACATTTTTGTATATCATATCCATGCATTGTTTTTTTAGTTTCAGATAATGATACATCAACTCCACTATTTAATAATTTATTAGCAAATTCTATTCCCTCATCATGCAAACAATCAAATTCTGCTACTTCAATATATGTTGGTGGAATTTCACTTAAGCCTTGCCTTTCATTAGGAGAAATATATTCCCTATTACCTAAATAATATCTCCATTTTTTTATTTAATTTTGCATTCCACATCGGCGTATCAGTATATTTATTCATAGATAATGTCATCATTCTTTTATCTAATACAGGATAAATAAGCATTTGATAATATGGTTTTATTATATTTTCTTGGATCGTTTTTAAAGTAACGTCGACTGCTAAACATCCACCTGCCGAATCTCCAGCAACAATAATTTTATTTATATCAATTTTTAAATAATCAGCATTTTCTATAATCCATTTATATGCACTAAAACAATCATTCAAGGGAATTGGATATTTATATTTAGGTGCAAGGCGATAATCTATATAGATGACTTTGCAATGACACTTATCGGCAAATATTGAACAAAGATGATAATGACTAGCATATCCTTTAAAAACAAATCCTCCGCCATAAATATATAAAATCACTTTATCAGTTTTTATATTTATAGGATTGAAAATATATAAATCTATATTTTTTTATCATCCGTTTTTATTTTTTTCGTATGATTTTTACATCTCCACTACTTTTTAACAACTTTGGGGTTATACCCAATATTAAAGAAGACATGGGAAATATCAACTTATTAAATGGAGGTGAAAAATGGGCAAATAATCCAAAGTCTTTACTTATATTATATTTTTTCATAATTATCCTATCCCCATCAATTTCCATTTATCTTTCTTTGAACAATTTCATCATATCAATTAATAAATATATTGTTTTTACACAAATTTGCTTTATATATATGACAGCCAAACCACGCAAAGTATATATAAAAAAGCCCATTTATAGCCAATAACATCCTCCAAAATATGATGACATCCACGATAAATAGGTATTTTAAAGTTCGGTAAAATAATTGAAAAAACTTCGACAAATCAATTTTTTCAATAACATCAAAACCATGTATTAAATTTGGTGGAGCAAACAAACCTTATGTCGAACACCTCCACTTTGATAATAACAATATATATATTACATATTCTTAAATTCTTGAATTCTTTCTAATTCATATTGCATTAAATCTTTAATCATATAAACAAAAGATTCTTCGTCATAATTAGCAATATATTGAAAATAAGCATCTCTTTTATCAATAGGTATAACAATAGGTGGTAAATTATTTTTTAATAACTCATAATTGATTAATAATCTTCCTGTTCTCCCATTTCCATCTTCAAAAGGATGAATATGTTCAAATTCAATATGAAAATAAGCTATTTTCTTAAAAATATCTTCTTTACTTTGAATTGGGAAATGATTATAGTTATCAATAAAATACATCATCTTTATCGGCACTTCACTACTTTTAGGCGGAATTTCTTGCGCACCTCTTATCATGACATTGACTTTTCTATATCCTGAAGTATCTTTTATATTTTTATTAATTATCTCATTTAATTTAATAATATCCAAAGATATTAGATCCTTATTTAATATCATACTATTTAACATATAATTTAAAGCATACTTATGATTAATAGCTTCATATATTTCTCGAGGTTGTGCATTGATTTTAAAAGAATTATCATTAAAAATAATCGCATAAGTTTCTGCATATGAAAGAGTACTACCTTCTATCGAATTTGTGTGATAAGTACTTCTTGTAATAAAATCTTCAAAATAATTTTGATTTGTTTTTATAAAATCTAAATAATCCATATGACTACCTCATTCTCGTTTTATTTAAAACGCTTTTCATATAAATATAAAAAGCGTGTATCTTTTTAATGGTGGAGGTGAGGGGAATCGAACCCCTGTCCAAGCACAATCCCTCCAAAGCGTCTACAGTTTATCCCATTGAATAAATTTAATTAGGCTACAATCAATGGGCAATTTTCCACCTAACGAGCTTATTAAATTTTCGAAATATCTATCTAAGCTATAGATATCCTTATCCTATGGGTTTATGATACCAGCTATCTAGCTATAGGCACACTAAACAGTGGCAGCTTTCATGTCTATGTCGACTAAGCGAAAGCGTAATTAGTTTGTCTGTTTCCAGTTATTTTTTGGTGCATTTTACGAATGCCTTCGACTGCAGCTAAGGTCAGACATATACCTGTCGAACCCAGGACACCCCCAAATCAATAATTCTTTAAAGCTCTTTGAATTTCTCTTTTTGAATCTCTTTCTTTTAAATCTTGACGTTTATCATAAAGTTTTTTACCACGAGCAAGCCCGATTTCTAATTTAACTTTACTACCCGTATTAAAGTATAACTTAGTTGGTACAACTGTCAAGCCCCCTTCTTTTAATTTATTAGAGATTTTTAAAATCTCTTTTTTATGTAAAAGAAGTTTTCTAGTTCTTCTAGGCTCATGATTAAAGCGATTCCCATGGCTATAAGGAGAAATATGCATGTTTTCAACATAAGCTTCATTATCTTTGATCCGGACAAAAGCATCTTTTAAATTAACATTTCCTAAACGAACAGATTTTATTTCTGTTCCTTTTAGTTCAATTCCTGCTTCATATGTATCCAAAATAAAATAATCATGATATGCTTTTTTGTTGTTTGAAATGATCTTCATGCCTATTCCTCCTTCTTATTTAATGATGTTTACGTTTTTTACTTCGAGATTTATAAAAATCATTTCTTTTGTAGCGTGACTTTTCATGTCTTCTTTTATGTCTTGATTGACTTTTTTTCTTTTTATCATCTCGACGTGTATTCATTATAACAGTTTTTCTTGTCTTTTTGTTGGATTTCATGCCAACAATTTCAAAATCTATTGATTTATCTACTTTCGAAGCACTTATTACTCTTACTTTTACATGATCAGACATTTTAAACACTTTTCCCGTTCTTTGTCCAATATAACGAAGATTTTTTTCATCAAAGAAATAAAAATCATCAGTTAGATCACTAACATGAACTAAACCATCAATAGTATTATCAAGCTCAACAAAAAAACCAAAATTAGTAACTGAACTTATAATTCCCTCAAACTCTTCTCCTATGTGCTTTTCCATATATTCAGCAATCTTCATATCATCAACTTCACGTTCAATATCAATAGCCTCACGTTCTCGATTAGAACTTTGAAGAGCAATTTCCGGCATTATTTCCTGATAATGTCTAATCGTTTGATCATCCAGACGTTTTTCAAACAAATACTTTCTAATTAAACGA
>JABLTO010166514.1_pt1 | contig 10816 bp, 8 predicted proteins | sample 7160091 | NCBI WGS metagenome assembly JABLTO01 (sample SAMN14651225, study PRJNA627086) | human gut metagenome | isolation source: feces | host: Homo sapiens
ACTTCGCCCACTTTAAAATCATCCACTACATAACGCTTGTCAATGGCAGCGTTTAAGGTTACTGTCAGGATCATATCAGTCTTCCTCATTGGAAAGAAGGATCTTTCCTTTTACAAGGCCCGGCGTCTTGAACAGCTGGAAGGCCTCCTGTGCCTGGCTCATCGGGATTTTCTTATAGATGAAGCCCGGGTCAAACTTCAGCTGGCCAGTTGCAAAATAATGCGCCGTCAGCTCCCACTCACGTCCCGGATACGGGGCACTGTAGGACATCCAGGAACCGGTAAGCTTGAACTCCTTACGGTTCATGTTCTCCCACTCCTTCGGTGTAAAGGTAAGGTTTTCATGAGGAGTACCAATGAAGCATACATGTGCCTTGTTTGCTGCAAGCTCAAATGCCATATGCATGGTAGGAATCTGTCCGGCTGTCTCAAATACGAAGCCGTAGCCCTTTCCACCTGTAATGGCCATGGCTTTTTCCATATATCCCTCTTCCTTTGTGTTGATGATCGCATCTGCGCCAAGACGCTTTGCAAGAGCAAGTCTCTCATCGCTGATATCAAAGACCACTACCTTCTTGGAGCCGAAGATCTTTGTCCACTGCATGGTGAACATACCAACTGTACCACCGCCAAGGATCGCCACATACTCACCACCGTGGTAATCGTTCTGGAATACACCGTGGATGGCTACGGTTGCAGGCTCAAACATGGCTCCCTGCTCATATGGAACATTATCTGCGAATGGTACTGCATTCTGCTCAGGAACCACTACATAATCTGCGTTTGCTCCCTGCTCTCTGGAACCGATGAAGCTGTAATGCTTGCAGAGAGAGAAATTACCCTTCTGGCAGTCGTCACATTTCATACAGGGAAGAAGTGGTGCACCGGATACACGGTCGCCGACCTTCACCTTGGTAACGCCTTCTCCCACTTCCACCACATCGCCGGAAAATTCATGTCCAAGCACGATGGGATAAAAATGTACGCCGTGATTTAATACACGCGGGATATCAGATCCGCAGATTCCGGAATATCTTACCTTGATCTTCACATGGCCCGGTGTTACCTGAGGTTCTTCCACTTCCTGATATTGAACATCCTCATTTGCTACTACTACTGCTGCTTTCATGATCACTTTTCCTCCTCATTTCTCATCATAGGTTCAAGAGATTTATAGAGATTTAAATAGGTTTTATAGGTTTTCTCATAAACGTCCCGGTTTTCCGGGTTCGGTTCATGTCTTCTTGTTTCCTTTACCGTAAGACGGATGGCCTCATCATAATCCTGATACATTCCAACGCCAACACCTGCCAGAATCGCTGCACCAAGTGTTGTTGCCGTATCAGAGGACGGCACTACGATGGGTTTTCCTGTGATATCGGATTTGATCTGGGTCCAGAGAAGAGAATTTGCAGAGCCTCCCATTGCACGGAGAACTTCCACATCTGCTCCTGCTTCCTTTGCCACCTCAAGGTTGTGTTTCAGAGAAAGTGCTACGCCTTCCATACAGGCACGTACCATATGTCCCTTGGTCTTGGCAAAATCCAGTCCGTAGAATACGCCCTTCGCATTAGGATTCCAGATCGGGGAACGCTCACCGGACATATATGGAAGAAATACCACTCCGTCACTGCCTGGTGCGACCCTTTCCGCGATCTCATTGAGCTGGTTCAGAGAAGAGCCTTTTTCCCCTGCTACAGAGCGCTCATAATCTGCAAACTCACGTTCAAACCAGCGCATGACACCACCACCTCCGGTGGTTCCTCCCTGAAGGAGCCACTGTCCCGGAACCACGTGATAGCCAAGGATCAGTCTGGGATCTGCCTTGTACTCATCCATGCAGATGCTCATTCCGCCGGCCTGTCCTCCTTGCTCCTGTGTCTCACCCGGATGGATCACTCCGGCCCCCAGTGTTCCGCATGCCGCATCCAGACCACCGGCAACAACCGGTGTTCCCACAGCAAGGCCGGATTCCTCCGCCGCCTTCTCTGTAACAGTTCCCACAACATGATCACAGGCACAGATCTCAGGAAGAAATTCCATGGGAATCCCAAGCTTTCTGCACATATCCTCATCCCAGGCTGCCTTTCTCATGTCAAAGCAATGCAGGCCATAGCCCTGGGAAACATCCTGGCTCATCACACCCGTCAGCTTATATGCAATGTAGCTGTTAGACTGCAGGATCTTGTGGATCCTTTGGTACACCTCCGGGAGATTTTCTTTATACCAGAGGATCTTTGCAGTTGTGTAGGACGGCTGAAGGGAATTACCGGATACTTCAAAAATCTGCTCTGCCCCGATCTCTTCATTCAATCTGTCACAGATAGACTGTGCTCTGGTATCCATCCAGATCGGAGTGTTTGTCAGTACATTTCCGTCCTTATCCATGGCAATGGCTGACCAGCTCTGGCCGTCAATACCGATGCCTGCGATCTCCTCAGGTGCTATCCCCGCTTTTTGGATGGCCTTCTTTACCGCCTGACAGACAGCACTCCACCATTCTTCCGGATTCTGTTCTGCCCAGCCCTCCTTCGGATAGTAAACCGGATAATCGCCGTTGGCCGCAGCCACAACCGTTCCCGATTTTTCAAAAACCGCAACCTTACAGGCACTGGTGCCGATATCAATACCTAATAAATATGGTTTCATTATAGCTTCTCCTTCTCGTCCAGCACACGGACGGATTTTCCCATGATGATCTCTGCGCCAAGCTTCTCCGTGATCGGTTCTGTTTCTTCACTTGCAGCCCCTTCCAGCCGTTTCAGCATGATTCCCGCCACTTCTCCGGCAATCCCCTGTGTAGGTTGTGCCACAATGGTAAGCTTGGGATTGCATGCTCTGGCAAACTGCAGATTGTCAAAACCGATCATAGACAGCTGTTCCGGGATCTTAAGACCCAGCTCATTCATCCCGATCACCGCCCCCATGGTCATCTCATAGTTGGTAACAAACACGGCCGTCATATCCGGATTGTCCGCAACAAGCTTCTCAATTCCCTGCACACCGCCCTGAATGGTATAATCGCCGTGATAGATCAGAGATTCCCGTACTGGTATATTTTCTTTTTCGTATGCATTGCGGTACCCCTGGAGACGTTCCTGAGCTGTGGAAATTTCCTCCGGTCCGCCAATGATCCCGATCTTACGGTGTCCTGCCTGAAAAAAAACTCTCATTGCGTCCTCAGCCGCCTTCTCGTTGTCTACAAGAACACTGTCACAGGAAAGCTCCCTGATCCTGCGGTCAATGAGTACGATGGGCTTTCCGGTTTTCTGGAATTTTTTCAGATGATTGCCTTCCGCATCCACCGGCATGCTGATGATCCCGTCCACACGCTTCCGGCTTAAAAACTCCACTGCATCCAGCTCCAGTCTCTTATCGGTACGGCAGTCACAGACAATAGTCGCATATCCGTGACTCCTTAAGACATCCTCCATTCCTGTGATGATCTCCGCGCAAAAGGTATTGTTAAGCTCCGGGATCACCACGCCGATGGTCTTGGTAGCATTAGTCTTAAGCCCTCTGGCTACCTCATTGACCTCATAATGCAGCTCCTGAATGGCCTCCTCGATCTTTATTCTGTTTTTTTCTCTTACGTTTCCGCCGTTAAAATAAGAAGAAATCGTTGCGAGCCCAAGTCCGGTCCGCCTGGCAATATCTTTCATGGTTGCTGCCATACAGATCACTCCGTTTCTGTTTTTTTACAGAAGATCATTCTGCCTTTCCATCACAGCCGCAAACCTTCATACGCGCCTCAACCAGCTCCTTCACTGCCTGGATCGCTTTCTTTCCGTAGGCCTTCGGATCGATGGTGTTCTCATTCTCTGCAAATGTCTCCTTCACTGCCCTGGAATATGCGGCACGAAGCTCTGTTGCAAAGTTAACCTTGCAGATACCACGTTTTACACAGTCGCTGACATCCTCATCACTGAGTCCGGATGCCCCGTGAAGAACAAGGGGGATATCTACGACTTCGCGGATCTCGCTTAAGCGTTCCTTGTCAAGAACCGGTGTTCCCACATAGAAACCATGTGCGGTTCCGATGGCAACTGCCAGGGAAGTAACACCTGTACGCTCCACGAATTCCTTCGCCTCCTGCGGGTCGGTGTTAGTGTCTGCCTCAGCCTCAAGATCATCCTCTTTACCACCGACCTTACCGAGCTCAGCCTCACATGGGATATCCAGGGCTGCTGCCACATCCGCAACTCTCCTGGTCTCTCTGATATTATCCTCAAAATCCAGCTTGGAACCATCGATCATCACAGAAGTATAGCCTGCATGCATTGCCTGCATCGCAAGCTCAAAGCTGCTGCCGTGGTCAAGATGAAGGCATACCGGAACGGAAGCCTTGGCCGCCTCTGCTGCTACGATCGCAGCGTAAGTCTCAACCGTACCATATTTAACAGTAGAAGGTGTTGTCTGGATCATAACCGGTGCTTTCAACTCCTCAGCTGCCTGGATGATCGCCTTCACCATCTCCATATTCTCTGCGTTGAATGCTCCTACTGCATATCCGCCCTTCTGTGCCTTTAACAGCATTTCTTTCGATGTAACCAGTGGCATAATCTTCTCCTCCTTGGAATCATAATCATTGTGTTTGTTTTGTATTATTTTCTCATTTGGTCCAGAAACCGAAACGTTTCCGTTTGAGTTCATCATAGCGCTCCATACGTTTTCTGTCAACCATAAAATTTTCATCATTTACAGGAAAATATTCCCTTGAAAAGAAGACCAAATACCGTTAGATTAATTAATAAGAGTTCTAAAGCCTGTGGCCGGGCAGGTCTGTCTGATACTACCGGCGTCTTAACAGTTTCGGAAATCCATGTATCCTGTTCTGATCACCTGAGCCTGATGCCATAATTTCCGAAAATACTGTAAGTACACAATGATCTTAGGAGGATATGAACTATGTTAAAAGGAATTCCAGAAATCTTATCACCAGAATTACTGAAGGTTTTATGTGAGATGGGACACAGTGACCGTCTTGTTATCGCTGACGGAAACTTTCCTGTAGAATCCATGGGAAAAAATGCCATCACCATCCGTTGTGACGGACATGGCGTTCCGGAGATCCTGGATGCCATCCTGAAGCTCTTCCCGCTGGATACTTATGTAGAGCATCCGGTAAACCTGATGGAAGTAATGCCTGGCGATAATGTGGAGACACCGATCTGGGATACATATAAAGAAATCGTTTCCAAGCATGACGAGCGTGGCGAAAAAGCCGTCGGAAACATCGAGCGTTTCGCATTCTATGACGAAGCAAAAACTGCATACTGCATCATCTCCACAAGTGAGAAAGCACTTTATGCCAACATCATGCTTCAGAAAGGCGTTGTGATCAACAACGACTGATCTTTCTTTTGAACTGCCTGATATAATCATATATAATACACATATTCAACCAAAACATAAAACGCCCGGATCTGGAATGTTTCAAGCCAGATCCGGGCGTTTTATATTTTAACACTTTTATCTCTTTGCTGCTTTTGCGGCATATCCTCCGCAGAGTACTTTTCCACCGGAGGTTTTTATCCCTGCACGCACCGCATAGTAATACGTTGTTCCCTTTTTTGCGGTCTTATCCTCAAAGGAGGAGCTGCTGCCTCCGGAAACTGTACTGATCTTTTTCCATGAACCCTTTCCGGTCTTACGGTAGATCTGATAGCAATCTGCTTTCTTCTGCGCTTTCCAGCAGATCTTCAGCCCCCTGGAGGTCTTCCTGACACTGGATATCTTCTGAAGTTCCGGATAGGACAGGATATAGCTGCTTGCCTGATATCCTCCGAAAACTTTTCTCCCGTCTACATTCTTATATGGCCTCACAGCATAAGCGTAGGAGGTGATTCCCTCAATCTTCGTGTCCTGCCAGGACAATACTTTGTTGTTCACGGTTCCGATCCGAACCCAGCTTTTCCCCTGGAGCTTCCGGTAGATATGATAGCCACTTGCTCCGGAAACCTTCTTCCAGGATACCCTGTTACATGGTCCGCTGACAGCTTCAGCCACTGCACGGGCCTTTCCCAGCTCCGCTTTTGCTGATAACGGCGAAGATGCGGCTCCATAAACAGTCTTCTTTCCGGAACATACATAAGAAGCCCGGATCCGATACGTATAAGTGCTTCCTGTTTTCACTGCAGTATCCTGCCAGGTCACTACATCTGCTGTCACAGTTGCCATTTTTTTTGAATTTCCGCTTTCATCCCAGCGATAGATAGCATAACAATTGCAGCCAGGAACTGCTTTCCAGGAGATCCGTATCCTGTTAAATGCCTTGGAAACCAGTTTTACACCTGTCGTCTGACAAAGCTTCACCGTAACCTTACAGGTAGCTCGGATTCCCCTGGCATTTTTTCCGTAGCAGGTTATGGTTGCTGTTCCCGGATTTTTTGCAGTAACAACGCCGCTTCCATTTACAGCAGCCACACTGGTATCTGAGCTTTCCCAGACAATGCCGGAAGCATCCATCTCGGATCTGGTAGCCGAAGCATTCAGTGTTTTCTGATCTCCGGAATACAGACTTATCTCAGAGGAAGAAAGCTGCATCCTGGCCGCACTGCTCAGAGTCCTGGTATGCGCCTTGATCCTCAGCGTTACCGATGGATTAAATTCAACCGCATCCATCCAGGTATCCTCCGCGTTATATCGCAGAAAGCTCTGACCGGATACGATAGACGGAGAAAAGCTGCACCAGCCATAACTGACCTCTGCCTCCACACAGTATTTTATATATGTGCTTCCTGCATTTGTCACCACAATAGAATACAGACTGTTCTGGCTGAGCAGAACCTCCGGGATCTGAAAGGTCATAACCCCAGCCATCGGCTGACTGCAGGAAATCGGTGTGGAATATGCCGGTGTTCCACTGGTAGGGTCACTGGCATCCTTCAGATTTGTGTATACCTGCACAGTATAGGAATTATTGGCAGACATGGAGCTAAGAGTCACCTCACCAAGCGATTCCGCTTTTCCGTTTCCTGCACTGGCACGAAAAACCGTGGACAGCTGTTCTCCCGCATACATGCGGATGGAGCCAAGCCCTGACGTTCCGTCATAAAAATAATTGTTGCTATATTTCGGTGTATTGACAGCCGTAGCCGCAACCAGCTCACTGACAGACTTATCCTCATAGGACATATAAAAATATCCGGATTTTCCCCAGCCTGTACCCCAGCTGTTCTTAACGATCCAGGCTCCGTCTCCCTTTACCTTGGAAGATGCCCGGAAATTCTTTGCAGAATAATTGTCATCCCAACCCACCACTGTAACTACATGATTCACGTTCTTGGTACTGGTAGGATAGGAATAGGCCGCTGTACTTGCATTGTAATAGGCATTCTGTGCATTATACATCACAGTAACTGAATTATTTGCAACCAGAAGCTTCTTCATGGCATTTACGGAATAATCGGAAAAATAGGCATTTTTCAGATAAGCAGCTGCATTGTACGCCTTGGATGCCGCCGGAGTCACACCGGTTTTCTGTGTATGCGTGGAATCTGTTGCCAGAGGCACATCCCCTTCTGTTGTCATTCCGGACCAGGTGCTCAGAAACATGGAAGCCAGAAGATCATTTCCGCCCTCATGATAATCTACGTTTCCTTTATCATCTGTCCCCATATGCTTATTGACATCCCCGTAGGTATTTCCAAGCGGGTCATTCTTTCTGTTTGCAAAAAAATACGCCAGATGCTCTTCCGACAGATCATAAGCCCCAAGGCCCTGGGTCAGAAACGAGGTTTCCAGAAGAGAGGCCATTCCAAATGCCCAGCACATACCGTAGGGCTCCTGATTCTTTACGGAAGTGACATATCCCTGATCCGCTGCATTATAATAGGACGGATAGGCCGCAGCTCTTCCCATCGGTACCTCATCCACATCATTTCCGATCTCCACGGCGGTGGAATAAGAGGTCAGATTATCAAAGGGTGCCAGCTGTTCCTGCTCCTCTTCCTCCGTAAGCGGACGGCCCTTGATATATTCGATGCCGGACTCACCACTGTCTGAGGCATCCCCGAAGCTCTCCTCACCGTCGCCAAAGGTATCCTCCTGGGAATCAGAGGACGATCCTTCTGATGTTTCGGGAGTCTCTGTATCCTCCTCGGAGCTCTGCAAGGCTATATCCTCGGTATCCCCGTCGGCTGCCTCTGCAAGATCCTCGGTCTGTTCATCCGGGATACCGGTGTTCTCTGTGGTATTCCCTTCTGCGGTCTCCGTCGTATCCTCTGCTTCCGCCGGCTGCGTCTGTGTATCTTCTGACCATTCTTCATTGAAGCCTTCCGCAGAATCACTGAAGCCTTCCACATCGGCTGCCATGACCGGAACCTGGCTGCCCGCAACTGCCACACACAGAAGAAGCGGCAGTAATTTCTTCCTGACAAGCTGTAATCTCTTCACAAAATTCTCCACTTTTCTTATATTGATCTGGTTTATCTGTTAACGTTTCTTCAAATGATAACCCAGAATTCCGATTACTGCAAGTACTGTTGCGATCCCGATCCAGATAAACGGACTTTTATACCAGGAATTTTCTTCTTTAAAGGATGTCGCAGCTGTGCCATTGACCGGCTTAGTGACAGCTTCATCCGCAGATTTCCCACCTTCTGTTGTTCCATCCGCTGCAGGCGGTCCCTGGACCTCGCCGCTCTGAGCCTGAGAACTACCTGTGCTGGACATCCCTGCAGGTGGCCCCTGAACCTCACCTCTCTGAGCCTGAGAGTCATCTGTGCTGGCCGTCCCTGCAGACGCTCCCTGTCCTTCGCCATTCTGAGCCTGAGAGTTGCCTGTATTGTCCGTCCCTGCAGACGTTCCCTGTCCTTCGCCATTCTGAGCCTGAGAGCTGCCTGTATTGTCCGTTCCTGCTGCTTTCCCCTGAGTCTCGCCGGCTGCGGAATTCTGCGTATCGGATGCGTCTCCCTGATTCACTGCAGAAGTCTCTTTCTCCATGCTCCCTGCGATTCCGGCCTTCGCCAGCTCCGCATCCTTTGAGGGCCGCAGCTCCTCCAGCGGCACATAACCGTATCTGCCATTATACTCTGTATATCCCCAGGTCTCACCATTCTTCTCTGTCTCCCCTTCGATATGCAGGACAGTACCATCCCTTACCGTCTTATCATTGAGCTTTTCACCTTTTCCGTCGGTAGACGGATAGATATCCACACCAACTCCACCGGAATCCACAGTCATATAATAATCTGTGGTATCCGCCGGAGCCTCCACCTTCACCACAACCGACTTGTCCGCATACACCGGAACACTCATACTCAGCACCAGCATTCCTGCCAGAAGCACACCTTTGCACCTTTTCATTGCTCTTTCCTCCCTCAAAAAATCTCACTGCCATTCTATGCATAAAATCCCCTTATATTTCTCTTTTGCCTTGGCTCCGAAATATAAGAGGATCTTATCATTAGTTATATCCAGTATCTTTTTTATGCAAGCTCCCGCTCACACATATCCAGCGCAGAAGCGATCACCGCATCCATGTCATAATATTTATATTCACCAAGACGGCCGCCGAAGATCACCTTCGGTTCCTTCTCTGCAAGCTCCTTATATTGTCCATAAAGCGCTCCGTTCTTCTCATCATTGACCGGATAATACGGCTCATCTCCAGGCTTCCACTCGGAACTGTATTCCCGGCTGATCACCGTTTTCGGAAGATCATTACCCTCCTCATCCTTTCCGAACTCAAACCATTTATGCTCGATGATACGGGTCCATGGAGTCTCCACATCCGTATAATTCACTGCTGCATTTCCCTGGAAATTGGGTTTATCCAGTGTTTCATTCTCAAAACGCACAGAACGATACTCCAGAGTTCCCAGCTTATAGTCAAAATACGCGTCGATGGCACCTGTGTAGATCACCTTCTCCGCCATTGCATCGTACTGCTCTTTTTTCTCCAGATAATCCTCATTCAGCCGTACCTCGATACCGTCCAGCAAATTGGCAACCATCTTCGTATAACCACCCACCGGGATTCCCTGGTACAACGCATTGAAATAGTTATTGTCAAAGGTCAGACGCACCGGAAGCCTCTTGATGATAAAAGCAGGAAGCTCCGTACATGGACGTCCCCACTGCTTCTCCGTATAGCCCTTGATCAGCTTCTCATAAATATCCGTACCTACAAGGCTAATAGCCTGTTCCTCCAGATTTAAAGGTTCCATGATCCCTGCAGCCTGCCGCTGCTCCTTGATCTTTGCCGCAGCCTCCTCCGGAGTCACCACGCCCCACATCCGATTAAAGGTATACATATTAAACGGAAGACTGTACAGCTCCCCGTGATAATTGGCAACCGGACTGTTGGTAAAACGATTGAAGGTGGCAAACCGGGTGATATAATCCCAGACCTTCTTATTATTGGTATGGAAAATATGTGCACCGTATTTATGCACGTTGATCCCTTCCACCTTCTCTGTATATACATTTCCCGCAATATGCGGACGCTTGTCGATCACAAGCACTGACTTTCCGGCACGCTTCGCCTCCTGTGCAAAAACCGCACCGTAAAGACCGGCACCTACGATAAGATAATCGTACATTGATTTCATTCTCCCTGTTCTTTCATTGATGCTGTTATTTTAACACCGGAAAAGGGTAGCTGGCAAGAAGCCACTGTAAAATCCCGATAAAATATCAGATATCCGCTTCTCAAACACCAAAATGTATGATACCCTGTAACTGGATCAGATAATAAACTACTCTGATCACATAAACAGATCGAAGGTGGTGAAACCTATGGGTACAAAGGATACCATCACCAAAGATTACATGGCTGACAACCGCGTTTTTGCGGATGTGTTCAACCATAT
>JABLTO010071115.1_pt1 | contig 10815 bp, 9 predicted proteins | sample 7160091 | NCBI WGS metagenome assembly JABLTO01 (sample SAMN14651225, study PRJNA627086) | human gut metagenome | isolation source: feces | host: Homo sapiens
AACGGCAGCCTGCACATTGACATGCTGGCCCGCATGATGCAGATGCTGATGAACGACGATTTTGTCGAAAAGCTGCGCGCCGCCAAAACGCCCGCCGAGTTCCTGGCTGCCATCGATGTCCAGGAAGACGCCCAGTTCGGCGAGGAAAGCTTCACCCAGCAGGAGATCCCCCAGCAGGGCTACCGCGTGCTGGCTGTGACCGCCTGCCCCAACGGCATCGCACACACCTACATGGCCGCCGAAGCGCTGACCAAGGCCGGTGACCGTCTGGGCCTGCCCACCAAGGTAGAGACCAACGGCTCGGACGGCGCGAAAAACGTGCTGACCGTCGAGGAGATTGCCGCCTGTGACGGCATCATCATTGCAGCGGACAAAAACGTCGAGACCACCCGTTTTGACGGTAAGCCGGTGATTTTTGCCCGTGTGGATGACGGCATCCACAAACCAGAGGAACTTATTAAAACCATCGCCCACGGCGAAGCCCCCATCTTCCACGCCAAGGGCGGCGAACCGGCGGCCAACGAGGCCAGTGCCAACGACTCCGTCGGCCACACCCTCTACAAGCACCTGATGAACGGTGTCTCTCACATGCTGCCCTTCGTGGTAGGCGGCGGCATCATGATCGCGCTGGCGTTTTTGCTGGACGATTACACCATCGATCCCTCCAACTTCGGCATGAACACCCCGGTGGCGGCCTTTTTTAAAACTGTAGGCAACGCAGCGTTCAGCTACATGCTGCCCATCCTGTCGGCCTACATTGCCATGTCCATTGCTGACCGTCCCGGCCTGGCCGTGGGCTTTGCAGGTGGTGTGCTGGCTATGAACGGCACCAACTTTGCCGGGCTGGCCCAGGGCAACACCACCGGCATTTCGGGCGGCTTTTTGGCTGCGTTGCTGGCCGGTTTTGTCTCCGGCTATATCGTCGAGGGTCTCAAACGCATCACCGAAAAGCTGCCCGCCAGCCTGAACGGCATCCGCCCGATGCTGATCTACCCGCTGGGCGGCATGCTGGCCATCGGTGCCGTAATGTGCGGCATCAATCCGGTCATGGGCGTGATCAACACCGCCATGACCGATTGGCTGAACGCCATGGGCGGCACCTCCAAGGTGCTGCTGGGCGCCATCGTGGCTGGTATGATGGCGGTGGACATGGGCGGCCCCGTCAACAAAGCCTCCTACGCCTTCGGCATCGCGGCGCTGGCCTCCGGCAACTACGGCGTCATGGCCGCCGTCATGGTAGGCGGCATGGTCCCGCCGATCGCTATTGCGCTGTCCACCACCTTCTGCCCCAAAAAGTGGACCGAGGACGAGCGCCGCAACGGCATCGTCAACTACGTAATGGGTCTGTGTTTCGTCTCCGAGGGCGCTATTCCGTATGCGGCGGCCGATCCGCTGCGCGTGCTGCCCAGCTGCGTCATCGGCGCGGCACTGTCGGGTGCGCTGTCGATGACCTTCGGCTGCGCCTTGCGTGCGCCCCACGGCGGAATCTTCGTCTTCCCGGTCGTGGACCACGCGCTGCTGTACTTTGTGGCGCTGGCCATTGGCAGCGTGGTGGGCGCAGTAATTTTGAGCCTGCTGAAAAAGGACCGAACCGACGCTTGATACTATGATAGAACAGACGGCCCCCGCCGGAGATTTTCTCTCGGTGGGGGCTGTTTTGGCTTGGTTGATGTGTTTGCCGGATTTTGCAGTACGTGTCTCCCCGGCCGCAGCATGCAGGTCTGGTCGTTTGCAAACCCGCCACGGCTGTGCTATAGTAGTAGCAACACACAAAATGGAGGATCGCTATGCTGCCTGTTACAACGCCGGGAGCCGAGATCGTTTTTGAGGGCACCTGCAATTTCCGCGAGCTGGGGGGCTACCGCGCTGCCGATGGCCGCCATGTGCGCCGCGGGCTGCTGTACCGCGGCTGCAGCCTGGATACGCTGCAAAGCCCCGCTGACCGTACCAAGCTGGAAAGCCTGCACCTGCGGGAGATTCTGGACCTGCGCAGCGCCGGAGAGGCCGCCCGCCAGCCCGACGCGGCCGTGTCCGGGGCGCATTACCAGCGTATCTGCGGCATGCGGTACGCCGATGGCAGCGAGATGGACTTTTCGCCCGCCGGCATCCAGCGCATTGCCGCCGAAAAGGCCACCTACGAGGCCAAAGCCGGCCACCCCGTACACGATTTTTACTGGTTCACTGACCTGTACAAGCAGATGCCTTTCGGCAACCCGGCCTACCATGAGCTGTTCCGCCTGCTGGAGGAGCATCGCGTACCGCTGCTGTTCCACTGCACCTGCGGCAAGGACCGCACCGGCATTGCCGCTATGTTGGTACTGCTGGCGCTGGGTGTGAGCCGGGAGGATGCCATCGCCGACTACATGCTGACGAACGTTTACCGCAAAGCCATCATCGATAAATTCATGCAGGATAAACCCGCCGACCAGTACGACCTGCTGCTGCCTGTGGAGGGCGTAAGCGAATCGATGGGGGCAGGGTCCATCGACGTACTGCTGGAAAAGTACCCCAGCTATGAGGCGTATTTTGAGGCTGAATACGGCCTGACCGCGGCACGCCTGGCCGCGCTGCGGGATTTTTATCTGGAATAATTATTTTGGAATCATGCGTCACCTGCGGTGATAAGAACTACACCGCCGACCAGATGAAAAAGGGGATATGGCACGTGACCATCATCGCGTTCGTGTTCTGCGCGTCGGTGTGGTCGCTGTCGATGGCCGTGCCCCAGGTGTACGCGCGCATCTTTTCCGCCAGCAAAAGCAGTTGGTGCACGCAGGCGGGACAAAAAAGTAAGGCGCAGCTGCGCGGATTTTCGGATTTTTACAGATTTTTGCAAAAAAGTTTGAAATAGCTGTTGACAAACGGTTTCCCACACGCTATAATATATGAGCGTTGAGGGCAGACGCCCACAACGATGATTGCGATGGGGATTCGCATAATGGTAGTGCAGCGGACTCTGACTCCGCCCGTGGGAGTTCGATTCTCTCATCCCCAACCACACCGCAGCAGCGCAGCTGCTGCGGTTTTTTCTTTCCGGGGTGTAGCGCAGTTGGTAGCGCGCTTGGTTCGGGACCAAGAGGCCGTGGGTTCAAATCCCGTCACTCCGACTTTTAGCCTGTGACATACATGTTGTCACAGGCTTATTTTTTGTTGTATCGAAAAAAATCAGGCATATTAACGGCCACTTTTTAAAGGCAATACCGCGAAGAAACTTGACAAGCCCGCCCCAACGGCGTACATTTATACTATAATAAAATATCTATCAGGGAGGTTTTCTTATGGCGATTCGTGTTGGCATCCTGACTTCCGGCGGCGACTGCCCTGGCCTGAACGCCACCATCCGCGGTGTAGCCAAGGCGCTGTACCACCGCATGGGCAGCAAGGTCGAGATCGTAGGTATCATGAACGGCTACGACGGCCTGATCAACGGCAACTACCGCGAGATGAGCCCGGACGAGTTTTCCGGCATTTTGACCGTGGGCGGCACCATCCTGGGCACCAAGCGTACCCCCTTTAAAAAGATGCGTGTGGTCGAGGAAGACAAGGTGGACAAGGTAGCCGCCATGAAGAAGAACTACCGCGCTGCCAAGCTGGATTGTCTGCTTTGCCTGGGCGGCAACGGCACCCACAAAACCGCCAACCTGCTGAGCCAGGAGGGCCTGAACGTTATTGGCCTGCCCAAGACCATTGACAACGACATTTACGGCACCGACGTGACCTTTGGCTTCCACACCGCCGTGGACATTGCCACCGAGGTCATCGACCGCATCCACACCACTGCCGGCAGCCACAGCCGCGTGATGTGCATTGAGATCATGGGCAACAAGGCCGGCTGGCTGACGCTGTATTCCGGCATTGCGGGCGGCGCGGACATCATCCTGCTGCCCGAACTGCCCTACGACATTAAAAAGGTTGCTGCCGCAGTAGAAAACCGCGCCAAGGCAGGCAAGAACTTCTCGATTTTGGCCGTAGCCGAGGGCGCGTTCTCTCAGGAAGAGGCTAAGATGAAGCGCAAAGAGTGGACCGCTCAGCGTGCCGCCGCCGGTTATACCACCGCCACCGCCCGCATTGCCAAGCAGGTCGAAGAGCTGACCGGCGCTGAAACGCGCATCTGCGTGCCCGGCCATATGCAGCGTGGCGGCAGCCCCAGCGCCTATGACCGTGTGCTGGCCACCCAGTTTGGCGCCTACGCCGCCGGGCTGGTTGCCGACGAACACTACGGTGTTACCGTTGCCATGGTGAACCGCCACGTGACCGCCAACCCGCTGGCTGACATTGCCGGCAAGACTCGCGGCGTGCCGGGAGATTGTGATATGCTCAATGTTGCCCGGGCTATGGGGATCTGCCTTGGTTAATTTGTTCGTTTATAGTTTCTCGCTTTCAAGAGGGGCCACGTTCTGGCCTCTCTTTTTTTATAAAAAATCAGCAAAGACTATTGACATTAAACCCGCGTTTAATGCTACACTGGTAGTGGAAACAAACCCAGGGAAAGGACCTGTTACCTATGGATAAATTACAAGCATTGCAAGACTATCTGCGTGAGCTGGGCAGTGTGGCGGTGGCGTTTTCCAGCGGGGTGGATTCCACCTTTTTGCTGAAAGTCGCCCACGATACGCTGGGCGACAAGGCCATCGCCGTGACAGCTAAGTCCTGCTCGTTCCCCAAGCGGGAACTGGAGGAGGCCACTGCCTTCTGCAAGGCCGAGGGCATCAGGCAAGTCATCGTTGAATCCGAGGAGCTGAACATCGAGGGCTTCTCCCATAACCCCAAGAACCGCTGCTACCTGTGCAAGCATGAACTGTTCGAGAAAATTATCGCAGTTGCGAAAGAAAACGATTTGCAGTACGTAGCCGAAGGCTCCAACATGGACGACAACGGCGACTACCGCCCCGGCTTGCAGGCCGTGGCCGAGCTGCAGGTCAAAAGCCCGCTGCGCCACGTGGGATTGACCAAGCAGGAGATTCGCGACTACTCCCACCAGCTGGGGCTGCCCACCTGGGACAAGCAGTCCTTCGCCTGCCTGTCCTCCCGCTTTGTGTACGGCGAGGAGATCACCGCGCAAAAGCTGGGCATGGTGGACAAGGCCGAGCAGCTGCTTCTGGACCTGGGATTTCACCAGCTGCGGGTGCGCATCCACGGTACGATCGCCCGCATCGAGGTGCTGCCCGCCGAGTTTGAAAAGCTGCTGCAAAACCGTGAGCAGATCGTGGCTGAGTTTAAAAAATACGGTTTTACGTATGTTACTATGGACTTGCAGGGCTACCGCATGGGCAGCATGAACGAGACCCTGAACCTGAAAGACTGATGCTATGGACGCAAAACAAGTGTTGGAGCAGGTGCGCAGCGGTGCGATAAGCGTCGAGGACGCCGAGCAGTTTTTCCGCCGCGCACCCTACGAGGAATTGGGCTACGCCAAGCTGGACACCCACCGCAAACTGCGGTCCGGCTTTGGCGAGGTGGTATTTTGCAGCGGCAAGGCCGACGAATTTCTGTCGAGCATTTTTGAAAAATTGGCCGCCGAAGACGGTGAGGTACTGGGCACCCGTGCCACGCCCCACCAGTTTGAACTGGTCAAGGCCGTCTGCCCCAGTGCAGTGTACGATTCCATTGCCCGCATTATAAAGGTAGAAAAGCCCGGCAAGGTGCTGCGCGGTTGCGTGGCCGTCTGCACCGCCGGCACTGCCGACATCGCCGTAGCCGAGGAAGCCGCCCAGACGGCCGAGTTTTTCGGCACGAAAGTGGAGCGCATCTACGATGTGGGCGTCAGCGGGCTGCACCGCCTGCTGGGCAACCTGGAACCTATCCAGCGCGCCAACTGCGTAGTGGCCGTGGCGGGCATGGAGGGGGCACTGGCCAGCGTCATCGGCGGGCTGGTGCAGAACCCGGTCATTGCTGTGCCTACCTCGGTGGGGTACGGGGCCAGCTTCGGCGGGCTTTCCGCACTGCTGACGATGATCAACTCCTGCGCCAACGGCATTGCCACCGTCAACATCGATAATGGCTACGGCGCCGGGTATCTGGCCACCCAAATCAACCGCCTGGCCCTGGGCACGAAAGAGGATTAACGTATGAATGAAAAAAAAGACGCCCTGTATCTGGAATGTTACTCCGGCATCAGCGGCGATATGGTCACGGCGGCGTTGCTGGACCTGGGCGCGGACGAGGTTGTGCTGCGCAAAGCGCTGGCCAGCCTGCCGCTGGATGGGTTCAGCATCAACATCAGCCGAGTGAAAAAGGCAGGGCTGGACGCCTGCGATTTTGACGTGGTGCTGGACGCCGAGCACGAGAACCACGACCACGATACGGCCTACCTGTACGGCGGGGTGGAGGAGTGCGGCCACACCCACGATGTGCATGAGCACAACCACGACGAGCACGACCACCATCATGACGAGGATGGACATGAGCACCGCCATGGGCATTGCTGCCACGACCACGAGGCTGAACATTGCCACGACCATGAACATGTCCACGAACACACTCACGGCCACCATCACCACGTACACCGCGGGCTGGCCGAGGTGCTGGACATCCTGAACAAAGCCGATCTGACCGACCGCGCCCGCGCCACGGCCGTGCGCATCTTTACCATTTTGGGCCAGGCCGAGGCAAAGGCCCACGGTGCTACGCTGGAAACCGTGCACTTTCACGAAGTCGGCGCGGTGGATTCCATCGTGGACATCACCGCTGCGGCCGTATGCCTGGACAATCTGGGCATCGAGGACGTCATCGTCCCCGTGCTGTACGAGGGCACCGGCAGCATCCGCTGTGCCCACGGCGTGCTGCCCATCCCGGTGCCCGCCGTGGTGAACATTGCCGCCGCTGAGCACCTGAACCTGCACATCACCGCCGCCAAGGGCGAGTACGTCACCCCCACCGGCGCGGCCATTGCTGCCGCCGTGCGTACCAGCGACCAGCTGCCCGCCGAATTCACCGTTTCCAAAATTGGTCTCGGCGCCGGAAAGCGGGAGCAGGAACTGCCCGGCCTGGTGCGGGCGATGCTCATCCGCCCCGCAGGCAGCGAGTATGCCGCGCAGGACGTCATCTACAAGCTGGAATCCAACATCGACGACACCACCGGCGAAGCGCTGGGCTACGTGATGGAGCGGCTGCTGGCCGCGGGTGCACGGGACGTGCAGTACAGCCCGGTCTACATGAAAAAGAACCGTCCTGCGTACCTTTTGACCGTGCTTTGCCTGGAGGAGGACATTCCCGCACTGGAAGAAATCATTTTTGCGGAGACCACCACCATCGGCATCCGCCGCGTGCGGATGGAGCGCAGCATCTTGAAGCGCCATATTTACACCATTCCCACCTCACTGGGTGATGTAGAGGTCAAAATGTGCCTGGTGCCCCATTGCAATGGGAACGAAGTTTTCGAGGATGTAGAAGAGCGCTGCTATCCCGAGTATGAGAGCATCAAGGCCATCTGCAAGCGCACGGGCCGCTCCTATCAAGATGTAACACGCCAGGTCCTGCGCGAACTGGCCGAAAATAAGGAGGACTAACCATGCATATGGCAGACGCATTATTGGCGCCGGGTGTTGCCGGAGTCATGTACGCCTGTTCGGCGGTGGCGGCGGGGCGCTCGGTGTGCAAGCTGAACCAGCAGCCCGATGATAAGGCCGTGCCCGTGATGGGCGTGATGGGTGCCTTTGTTTTTGCCGCCCAGATGATCAATTTTACCATCCCCGGCACGGGTTCCAGCGGTCATTTGTGCGGCGGCATGCTGCTGGCCGCCATCGTGGGTCCCTACGCCGCGTTTTTGACGATGATCGGCGTGCTGCTCATCCAATGCCTTCTGTTTGCCGACGGCGGCCTGATGGCGTTGGGGGCCAACATCTGGAATATGGCGTTCTACGGTTGTTTTGTGGGCGGGCTGATCTGGCGCGCCTTTACCCGCAAGGGGCTGAACCGTGCGAAAATTATCGCCGCATCGCTGATCGGCTGCATCCTTTCGCTGCAGCTGGGGGCGTTCTCGGTATCCGTAGAAACGCTGGCCTCCGGCATTACGGCGCTGCCCTTTGGTGCGTTTTTGCTGGCCATGCAGCCCATTCATCTCGCCATTGGCGCGGTGGAAGGCTGCATTACCGCCGCTGTGCTTGCCTTTTTGTACGAGGCACGCCCCAGTCTGCTGTGGCAGGGCGGCGTGGCCGCCGGGGAGAAGCAGCGCCTGACCTTACGCGGCACGCTGGGCGTGCTGGCGGGCGCGGCCGTGGTCGTCGCAGGCGGGCTTTCGCTGCTGGCATCTGCCTTCCCCGATGGGTTGGAATGGTCGCTGCAGCGTTTGACCGGCAGCACCGAACTGGAAACCACCGGCCCCGTGCAGGCGTTTTTTGCCCGTATTCAAGAATGGACGGCCCTGCTGCCGGACTACAACTTTGCAGGCTCCGACGCGGCTGCCGGGACCAGCGCGGCGGGCATCATCGGCGCGGTCGTGGTGCTGGCCGTGGTGATTTTGGGCGTAAAACTGGTAAAAAAGGCGGTGCATCGACGTGGATCGTCTGCACAGGGCCATTAAGGATGTTCACCGGCTGGACGATCTGGCCGCACGGGATACCTGGCTGAACCGGCTGGCCCCGCTGCCCAAACTGCTGGCGGCGGTAGTGTATTTGGCCGTCACGCTGTCCTTTGGGCGATATCAGCTCACCGGCGTACTGGGTATGGGACTTTGGCCGCTGCTTTTGCTGGAGTTGGCGGACTTTACCCCCGGCGACGCCTTGCGGGCATTTAAACCCGTAGCTGTGCTGCTAACCGTGGTGGGGCTGTGCAACCTGCCGTTCGACCGCGCCGTACTGCTGCATGCGGGGCTGCTGTCCGTGACCGGGGGCATGCTCTCGCTGGGCGTGCTGCTGGCCAAGGGGCTGTTCTGCTTTCTGGCCGTGTGGGTGCTGATTGCCTCCACCGGGATGGAATCCGTCTGCGCGGCTTTACAGCAATTGCACTGTCCGCGGGTGCTCACCACCACAATTTTACTGATATACCGTTACATTGTGCTGCTTTTGCAGGAGGGTATCCGCATTGCCACCGCCTATGCGCTGCGCGCACCCGGGCAAAAGGGCATCCAGTTCCGGGCGTGGGGCTCGCTGCTGGGGCAGCTGCTACTGCGCAGCATCGACCGCGCCCAGCTGGTGTACGAGAGCATGCAGCTGCGGGGCTTTGCAGGATCTTTTCCGCCAGGGCAGAAAAAGCACGGCGGTTGGCTGTTTTTGGCAGTAACGGTTTTCTACTGCGCCATTTTCCGCGCCGTGCCGGTGTTTGAGCTGGCCGGACGACTTTTGTAAAAAAGGGAACAATATTATGGCAAATTCCGAGTCTATCCTGACGATGCAGGACTTGACTTTTTGTTATGATGGCCACAGCGCCGCGCCGGTCTTGCAGGATATAAACCTGAACATTGCGTCCGGCCAGCGGGTGGGCCTTGTTGGCTGCAACGGCGTGGGCAAATCCACACTGTTAAAGCTGCTGGTGGGTATTCTGCCCATGCAGCAGGGCACGCTGGAAGTGGCGGGCCTTGCGATGCAGCGCGAAAATTTGGCATCTATCCGGCGGAAAGTGGGGTACATTTTCCAGGATTCGGACAGCCAGCTGTTCATGCCCACAGTGGCGGCGGACGTCGCCTTTGCGGCGCAGAACTACGGTTACCCGACCGAGGAAGTGGCCGCCCGCAGCCACCGCGCCTTGCAGCAGGTGCACATCGAGGATTGCGCCGACCGGCCGGTGTACCGGCTGTCCGGTGGGCAGAAGAAACTTGCGTCTATCGCAGGCATCTTGACACTGGACCCGGAGCTGATCTTGATGGACGAGCCGTCCGCCGCGCTGGACCCGAAAAACCGGCGCAACTTAATAGAAATTTTGCGGGGACTGCCCTGTGCGATGCTGATTGCCTCCCACGATCTGGATTTTATCTACGATACCTGCGACCGGGTGGTGCTGCTGTACGAAGGGCGCATTGCCGCCGACGGCCCGGCCGAGGAAATTTTGCACGATGGTGCGTTGCTGTCCGATTGCAATTTGGAACTGCCTCTGCGGTTTCAATCGATATAATGTAGTTTAAAGGAGGAAACCTTTTATGGCAAAGTCTACTGTCTATTTCACCAAGGAGATCACCCCTGAGGCCGTGTTGAAGATGTACCGCCAGCTGGGCGTGGAACTGCCCGGCAAGGTGGCCGTTAAAGTCCACAGCGGCGAGGATGGCAACCAGAACTTCCTGCGTCCCGAGTTCATGAAGCCGGTCATCGACGCCGTCCACGGCACCGTGGTCGAGTGCAATACCGCGTACGGCGGCGCCCGCAACGAGACCCCCAAGCACGTACAGCTGATGAAAAAACACGGCTGGAGCGACCTGTTCGACGTTGACATCATGGATGCCGAAGGACCTGACGTTGTCTGGCCCGTGAAGAATGGCAAGGTCCTGAGCGAGAACCTGCTGGGCAAGGACATCGAAAACTACGACAGCATGCTGGTTTTGATCCACTTCAAGGGCCACCCCATGGGCGGTTACGGCGGCGCGCTGAAGCAGCTGTCCATCGGCTGTGCTTCCAGCGCTGGCAAGGCCTACATCCACTCCGGCGGCAAGGTCAAGGATCAGGCCGTGCTGTGGGAGAACATCTGCCCGCAGGATACCTTCCTGGAGGCCATGGCCGACGCCGCCAGCACCGTGGCCGACCATTTTGCCGGCAAGATTGCCTATGTGGCCGTGATGAAGAACCTGTCCGTCGACTGTGACTGCTGCGCCGTGGCCGAGAACCCCTGCATGGGCGACATCGGCATCCTGTCCGGCCTGGACCCCGTCGCGCTGGACCGCGCCTGCCT
>JABLTO010019533.1_pt1 | contig 10806 bp, 10 predicted proteins | sample 7160091 | NCBI WGS metagenome assembly JABLTO01 (sample SAMN14651225, study PRJNA627086) | human gut metagenome | isolation source: feces | host: Homo sapiens
CTTGGCAACTACTCGATGGGTATGCAGGTTACAGGAAAAGCAGATTTTATTGCACAGTATCTGGCTGATGGTGACCTTTACGGAATGATTGTAAGTATTATAAAAACAATGCCGTGCGCACTGGTCGTTATGGTGGTTGTGCTTTTGACGATGATTGCCTTCTATGCAACTTCATTTGATTCCATTGCGCTGACGGCGTCTTGCTATAGCTATCATAAACTAGAAGATGATGAACAGCCAAATAAGGGCATTCAGCTTATGTGGTGCGTTCTTTTAATTCTGCTGCCGATTGCGTTGCTGTTTGCGGAAAGCTCCATGAATAATCTTCAGTCTGTAAGTATTGTTGCTGCATTCCCCATCGGCGCAGTTATCGTGATGATTACTGCTAGCTTTATGAAGGATGCTAAAGCGTATCTTAAAGAGCTGAAGACAAAAACAGATAAATGAAGAAATTTTGCAAAATAACATAATGTGGTAAAAGGTGGAAGAAAAAGTGACAGAATTTATAACACTAGATTGGAAAAACAGCATAATTCAATCAGAATTTAGCGGGGGGGGCAGAATATAAAAATCAAAGAGAATCAAGTTGATAACAATAAATGTTACATCTATTTCTCTTCTAACGATTTATATTATAAAGATTCGGAACCGGACTTCAAAAAGAAAATAGTAGAAAACAATAGATATGAATGGTTAAACCGAAGTGCTGCGGATGTTCCTCACAAAGAGATTTTCATTCGAGATGTTTGGTTATCTTGGTATGTGAATGGTGCTAATGGAAAGTTGAATTCACTTGATAAATTAATTGATTACTTAAAGACGGCAACTAAGGGATTTGAAGTCACAACGGTTGGAGTTTCATCTGGTGGATATGTGGCCTCAATTGTGGCTTCAAAATTAGGAGCAGAAAGATGCTTCGATTTTAGCGGACAGTTCTCATTATTACATCATTTTGACCATGTGAAAACAAATCCTTTTTTAAGGAACTATTATTCTGATCATCCAGAAGGTGAGTATTTAGAGGCCTACCGAGTAATAAGAGGAACTAAGACATCGATTTATTATTTCTTGCCAACAAAATCTGCTCAGGATATTGAGCAGGCGCAATATGCAGTGCAATGTGAAAACGTTAAATGTATACGGTTTTCAAATAAGCGGCATGGGTCTCCTGTTCTATCAATAAGTCTTCCGGATCTTTTAAGCTGGGATAACTACAAATTAGATGAACTGTTTCGAAGAAGTCAAAAGAATGAACTTAATACAATTCTTTTTTCTATGGAAGTTTCTGGTGTTCTAAGAACATGTTCTTTTTTGTGTAAAAAAGTATTTAGTATCATGAAAAAAGCTCATAGAAAATAATACAGTTGAAGGCTTCTAGAACACGACAGAATTGCTAAGAAAGAGGGATGATTTGGAAGTAATAAAATCAATTATAGCCAATGTCTTAACTGCACTATATCAGCCTTTTTGGTATGCAGTACTTTCATCAATCCTCCTTGGTTTTATTTACCTTTATGCCTATAATCCTGTTGAAAGTGGAAAAGGTTTGAAGAGGGCAATCAAAGGTTGGGTGGAAGAATTTAAGACATCCATTTTCTTTCGTAAGCTTTTCGTTCTTTTCTTCTTTTCGGTAATGATTCTATTTAGAACATTGATTAATAGAAATATGTGGGCAAATCCATTATCGAATGTTATGGGAGATTGGTGGATTTGGAGAGAAAAGAACGGTGAAAAACAGCTGACAACAGAGTGCCTTGAAAACTTGATATTGATGTTGCCGTTTATATTCGTACTATTCTGGACATTTGAAGAAAAGCTGGAAAAGGCAAAGTTAAAAGAGACAGTCTGGAGAGGCCTAGAAATTTCATTTGTAATATCGTTTACTATTGAGATGCTCCAGCTTTTTTTAAGACTAGGTACATGGCAACTATCGGATATTTTTTATAATACGATAGGTGGAGGCATCGGAGGTTTACTGTATTATATTTTTCATAAGATGAAGCAAGATCGCGGAGAACGGTAGCAAAAAGTATTGGAAAATGGTATAATACAGGCTGTGGGAGAGTATTCCCACAGTATGCTGCTCAAATCTTCACACACCTCTCCGTGGTGAGCAGCAGGCAACGGTCTTATGACTGGCTGAGATGTGAAGAAGAATTAAGGAATCCAAGACAATGACTGATAATGAGATTTTTCAATTAGCTGAAAAGTTTAGAAGTGCCATATTGAGGGCAAATGCGAACGGTGAGTTCTTTAGAGACGGTCTTATTGAACTGTTTCCAAGGGGTAACTGTGGGATAGTCTGCGATTTGCTAGGACGGTATTTTTGGGAATATGCCAATATAAGAAGTTGGTACACATCTGGTGAAATGAAATCAGAATGCCATGTGTGGCTCACATTAGAGAACAGGAGTATTGTTGATATTACAGGAGACCAGTATAGCAACCGAACCGGGATGCTGCATTATGATCTGCCAGTATATGTAGGGAAAATTGATGCATTTCATAAGCAATTTCGATTGAATGGTGAACTTTTAGAAATTACACCAGATGACTGGATGCCCGATTTCTTGGGAGGAACCGATATCCAGAGGAAAAAGCGAATTGCATACGAGAAAATCATGAAGTATATAGAATGAAAGTGGAAGAGTATAAAACGAAGGGAGACATCTGGCATGACACAAAGGAAATTCATTGGCAACGAAATCCATATTGTTTCAGAAAAACCAGAAGAACTGTTCCCGTGTGATCCATATAAAATGGCTGCATTAAAATGTGTAGCAGAGATCATGAATGATTGCTTGAATAATATATATGAGATTATGCATCCGGCATATCCAAAGACTTTTAGACCGCAGCTCTATATTTCTTCGTCCAAGGAAATAAATGCGGTTGCAATTGAAAGGGGTGAAATTGTTGTTTACGCTGGTTTGATTTTTAAAGTCATCGAATTAATTGATCAAAAATATACAGATGATATTCTGAATGAATATAATATTTTAAAGTCTATATCCAAAGATGAAGTCCGAGCAGGGATTCGTGTGTATACATGGAGATTTATAGTCTTACATGAATTGTTCCATATATGGCATGCTCATAGTGTATGGCGTTCTAAGTATCACTTCAATGAGAATGGAAAAGTCGAAAATAACATCAATGAGAACGAAGTGATTGACGCTCAAGTAACAATACTTGATGAAATAGTTTTGCAAAAAAGGCTTGAACTGACAGAAAAAGAAAAACAGGCGTATATTACCCGTCAAGCGATGGAACTGGATGCTGACAGCTGTGCAATTTCTATGATTATCAATATGTTAATGAGGGATGCGAGAGCACGACTAGAGCAAGAGATTGTTGAGGATGAGGAAAAGTATATTACGGCTGAAGTTGGTTTGATCATGGGAGCACTAGCAACTGCTTTTTCTTTATTTGACGGCAATGCGGGTGCAAAATTTGAACTGTTAAAAGTAAATCTTGAAAGTATGACTCATCCAATTCCGGCAATTCGTATGTATGTTGCGGAAGAAGTTGTAGATGGAATGCTGTGGAAATATTATCCGGATCAAGCAAAGCATTTTGAAATAGAAAAAGAATGGAAACATATAGTATGCGATGTTGAGCCGTATTATAAGGGAAAAGTTGATATGGGCAGAGTATTTTACTATACAGCCTATACTAAAAAAGCACAAAGACACCTAGAAAAATTGCGCTTCAGATTAAATGATATGAGAGATACTTTGGAAAAAACAGCTTTGTGTGCAGTGGTAGAAAAAATGGAAGATGAAGATATAAAGTTTGATCCTCAGTCGGTTTGGTTTACGGATGAAGGGGTTAGCACACATGGATGGATTAATCCGGCTACAGGGGAAAATACGGCTATAAAGCTGAGATGACAGTATATGTGGAGCCAGTTGGAGATATAAAGGATTTTATAATTTGAGCAATATGAAGAATGAAGTGATAGAAAGAATATGTATCGATTGTGGAAGAAAATTTCCAATTTATCCCGATGCGCAGGCCTTTTTCAAATCTTGTGGATTAGAACTTCCTAAACGATGCAGGGCTTGCAGAGAGAAGAAACAACAGGAACGAAAAGCGGAAGAAGCTGCGAGACAGTTTGAAAAAGAGCTATCTGATTCACCATATGCAATAAAGGAAGTTTCAGATATTGACGTTAGCTCACCTGCAACAACGCTTTATGTGATAGGAAATGGTTTTGATTTGGCGCATGGTGTTCCATCGTCCTATTCCAAGTTTCGGGATTGGCTCGGAAGGCGCAGTGTTCTTAGAGAAATGTTGGAAACATACATCAGAAATGATGCATTGTGGTGGAATTTAGAAGAAGCATTGGCTGACCTCGATTTAGATACGCCTTCGATGGCGATTCCAGAAATGCTGGATGCTTTTGGGGCTTATGATCCGGATGCACAGATGGCAGATTATTATGCGGCAATTGATATGGCAATGAATCCGGTTGATACTATAACAAATGAACTTCCTAAAAAGTTCCGTAAGTGGATTGAATCTTTGAGCGTGGATTCAAGTGTGAAACCATTATCCGGTCTGGTAAAACCTGGCGCGAAATATCTTAATTTTAATTACACAGAGTTTGCAGAAACACTCTATGGTGCAAAAGGTGTGTGCTATATACACGGGAGCAGGAAGAACCGCAAAGCCAAACTGATTCTTGGCCACTCCTATAAAAAGTATGTACCAGATGTCAGCGTCAAAATGCCGAGATTCAAAGACGGCTTCAAACGGGGAATGGTGAATGCTGCCTTTGATGATGCTATGGTTCACGCCGGGTGGTATGATCAAGCAACAACAAAAAACAGCAGACAGATAATAAAAGAACATGAAAGCTTCTTTGATGGCCTTTCTGACATTGATGCAGTCATTGTTATAGGACACTCGCTTTCGGAAGTTGATATGGAATATTTTGAGAAAATTTGCAGTGAGATTCATAGCGATGCAAAGTGGATTTTCAGTTGCCATGACGCTGGCGGATTAAAGGCAATCAATGCATTTGTAAAGGCTATGGCTATTGGAACAGATAGAGTTACGATATTTAGACTGTAAAAGTTCAGAGAAAGGGTGTGGAGACGTAATATGGACCAAGAATTATTCAATCCACAGTCTTCGTCCGTGACCTCCTCCCGAATCCTGTACACGCCGTCCACGTTTGCGCGGACATCGTTACTGCATCTGCAGGAGGTCGGATCGTTGCAGGCCATCCACCCGCATACATCGACCAGAACGAACCTGACCTCGTTTCTGTGCTTTGTTGTTCTGTCAGGCACCGGAAGCCTTACCTATGAAGGAACGGCCTATAAGCTGTCAGCAGGGGACTGCGTGTTCATAGATTGTCGGAAAGCGTACAGCCATTCGACATCCGATAATCTATGGTCTCTCCAATGGTGCCATTTCTATGCACCGTCTCTTCCAGCTGTATATGAGAAATACAAAGAGCGAGGCGGTCGGCCTGTGTTCCACCCGGCGGATATTAAACCGTTCACTACACTTCTGACGGATATCTACGATTTAGCATCATCTTCCGATTACATACGGGATATGCGAATCAATGAGAAGCTGGGGACTTTACTCACCTTACTGATGGAACAGTCTTGGCATCCAGAGAGTATGACTGTGAGCCGGAAACGGCTGGAACTGGCAGCCGTGAAGGAGTATTTGGACGAGCATTATATGGAGAAAATCGCACTGGATGATATGTCTGAACAGTTCTTTATCAATAAGTTCTACTTGTCCAAAATCTTCAAAGAGACTTACGGAACGACAGTCAACAACTATCTAATCTCGAAAAGAATCACCAGAGCCAAGCAGCTGCTTCGCTTCACAGATATGACTGTGGATGAAATCGGTGCGGCAGTAGGAATGGCGGATGCAAACTACTTCAGCCGCATGTTCCGAAAAGTGGAAGGCATCAGCCCAAGGGAGTATAGAAAGCAATGGTAGACAAGCCAAAAATAATTGAAACACAACGTTTTGAAGATTTCCGTGGGTGGATGTCAGTGTCAGCAGAGGGATTTCACGTGGTTCAAATCAACCAAGGGTTCAGCAAGAAAGCTGGAACGCTGCGTGGACTACACTTCCAAAAGGGAGAGCACGCGCAGGCTAAACTGGTATCCTGCCTGCATGGTTCGATTTTCAATGTGGCTGTTGATCTTCGACCGGGAGATACTTTTGGATACGCCTATGGCGAGATTCTTTCCTTTGAAAATCAGAAACAGATGCTAATTCCCCGTGGATTTGCACATGGCTATCTGACACTGGAAGATAACACTCTGATGCAGTGGTGTGTGGACAACAACTTCTGCGCAGAAGCCGTGAGAGCTGTGCGGTACGATTCGGACTTTGCTTGGCAGACAGAGCCTTGGCCTATGCAGGAATATATCCTCTCCGAAAAAGACAAAATTGCAATAAAACTTTCTGAGCTGCGCAAGTTTTGAGCCTGCGCGGCTCTTTTTATTTCATTTGAATCCAAAAAGCCAAGATAGTGCTAATACCGGACTGCTTATGCACTTCTGAAAGGACAAATATCCTTTTAGAATATGGTTGTACGACAAAATCAACCAACATAAGTTTTAAACTTCACGTTTTAAATGAGGATCTAAATTATGAAAAAAGCACTGATTACCGGTATCACCGGTCAGGATGGCTCTTATTTGGCAGAGTTCCTTCTGGAGAAGGGCTACGAGGTTCACGGCATTGTCCGCCGCGCATCCATCTCCAACACCGCCCGTATCGACCACCTGATCGAGAAGAACGCTATTACCCTGCACGACGGTGACCTGTCCGATTCCTCCGGTCTGATCCGTCTGGTGGGCGAGATCAAGCCCGATGAGATCTACAATCTGGCCGCACAGAGCCATGTTCAGGTCTCCTTCGATGCTCCTGAGTACTCCGGCGATGTGGATGCACTGGGCGTTCTGCGTGTGCTGGAAGCCGTTCGCGTCTGCGGCCTGACCAAGACCTGCAAGGTGTATCAGGCTTCTACCTCCGAGCTGTACGGCAAGGTTGAGGAAGTTCCCCAGCGCGAGACCACCCCGTTCCATCCCTACTCTCCGTACGCTGTCGCAAAGCAGTACGGTTTCTGGATGGTCAAGGAGTATCGCGATGCTTACGGGATGTTCGCCGTCAACGGCATTCTGTTCAACCATGAGTCTGAGCGCCGTGGTGAGAACTTTGTCACCCGTAAGATCACGCTGGCCGCTGGCCGCATTGCAGAGGGTCTGCAGGACCACCTGGAACTGGGCAACATGGACTCCCTGCGTGACTGGGGCTATGCCAAAGACTATGTGGAGTGCATGTGGCTGATTATGCAGCAGGAGAAGCCGGACGATTTTGTTATTGCAACCGGCGTGCAGCACACTGTCCGTGATTTCACCGAGAAGGCTTTTGCAGCCAACGGCATCACCATCCGCTGGGAGGGCAAAGGCATCGATGAGAAGGGCTATGATGCAGCAACCGGCAAGATGCTGGTCTGCGTGAACCCGCAGTGGTTCCGTCCCACCGATGTGGATAATCTGTGGGGCGACCCGACCAAGGCAAAGACGGTTCTGGGTTGGAACCCGCAGTCCACTACTTACGAGCAGCTGGTGGAGATCATGGCAAAGCACGACCGTGAGCGTGCAAAGCGCGAAAAGGCACTCAAGGCAGTTCTGTAATTTGGAAAGAAGGCAATTCTGTTATGATGGAAAAGAATGCTAAGATTTATGTCGCAGGTCATCGCGGCATGGTGGGCTCTGCAATCGTTCGTGAGTTGCAGCGTCAGGGTTACACCAATATCATCACCCGCACCCACAAGGAGCTGGATCTGACCCGTCAGGATGCTGTGGAAGAGTTCTTTGCACAGGAGAAGCCGGAGTATGTGTTCCTTGCTGCTGCCAAGGTCGGCGGTATCGTGGCAAATCAGGAAGCTCTGGCCGATTTTATGTATGACAATATGACGCTGGAGATGAATGCCATCCACTCTGCGTGGAAGAACGGCTGCAAGAAGCTGGAGTTCCTCGGCTCCTCCTGCATCTACCCCCGCATGGCACCGCAGCCCATGAAGGAAGACTGCCTGCTGACCAGTGAGCTGGAAAAGACCAACGAAGCTTATGCACTGGCGAAGATCTCCGGTCTGAAGTACTGCGAATTCCTGAACCGTCAGTATGGTACCGACTACATCAGCGTCATGCCCACCAACCTCTATGGCCCTAACGACAACTATCATCCCACCCACAGCCATGTGGTTCCGGCGCTGATCCGCCGTTTCCATGAGGCCAAGGAGCAGAATCTGCCCAGTGTTACCTGCTGGGGCGACGGCTCTCCGCTGCGTGAGTTCCTGTATGTGGATGATCTGGCAAACCTGTGCGTGTTCCTGATGAACAACTACTCCGGCAACGAAACGGTCAACGCCGGCACCGGCAAGGAGCTGACCATCAAGGAGCTGACTGAGCTGGTCGCCAAGGTCGTGGGCTACACCGGTGAGATCAAGTGGGACACCACCAAGCCCAACGGCACTCCCCGCAAGCTGTTGGACGTGTCTAAGGCTACCAATCTGGGCTGGACCTACAAGACCGAGCTGGAAGACGGCCTGCGCCTGTCCTATGAGGACTTCCTGAATAACCCGATGCGTGCAGAACGCTAAATTAAAATAAACGATTTGAAAAGGTCGTGTGTCCGTGCAGGGCCACGGCCTTTTTTGCAAGATGACAGGAGAAAAATTATGAATCTGGTGTTATTGTCCGGTGGTTCCGGCCAACGTCTGTGGCCGCTTTCCAACGATATCCGTTCCAAGCAGTTCATCAAGATCTTCCATCGGGAAGACGGCGAACTGGAATCCATGGTGCAGCGCGTCTACCGTCAGATCAAGGCGGTCGATACGGATGCAACCGTCACCATTGCTACTTCCAAATCGCAGGTTTCGGCTATCCACAATCAGCTGGGCGAGGAAGTGGGCATCAGCGTGGAGCCTTGCCGCCGGGATACCTTCCCGGCCATCGCTCTGGCAGCAGCTTACTTGAAGGACGTGCAGGGCGTTGGCGAAGAAGAATCTGTGGTCGTCTGCCCGGTAGACCCCTATGTGGAAAACGACTACTTTGAGGCATTGAAAGCACTGGGCGACCGTGCCGCTGTCAGCAGCGCAAATCTGGTCCTGATGGGCATTGAGCCGACCTATCCCAGCGAGAAATACGGCTATATCATCCCCATCGGCAAGGAACAGGTCAGCAAGGTATCCATGTTCAAGGAAAAGCCGACGCAGGAAGTGGCAAAGGACTACATTGCAAAGGGAGCGCTCTGGAACGGCGGCGTGTTCGCCTTCAAGCTGGGCTATGTGCTGAACCGCGCCCATGAGCTGATCGACTTCGTGGATTATGAGGACCTGTTCAACAAATACGACACCCTGAACAAGATCAGCTTCGACTATGCTGTGGTTGAGCACGAGCCGGAGATCGAGGTCATGCGCTTCGCAGGCACTTGGAAAGACCTTGGCACTTGGAACACCCTGACCGAGGCGATGGACAGCCACGCGGTGGGCGAGGCACTGTTTAACGAGAACTGCGAGAACGTCCATGTGGTCAATGAGCTGGATGTGCCGATCCTGTGCATGGGCCTGAAGGATGTGGTAGTTTCCGCTAGCCCGGAGGGTATTCTGGTTTCGGATAAGGAGCAGTCCAGCTACATCAAGCCCTATGTCAACACGCTTGATCATCGGGTCATGTTTGCGGAAAAATCGTGGGGCAGCTTTAAGGTCATCGACATCGACAAGGCGTCCATGACTATCAAGGTGACCCTGAATGCAGGCCATCAGATGAACTACCACAGCCATCAGCACCGCGATGAGATCTGGACGGTCATTGCAGGCAAGGGCAAGACCATTGTGGACGGTATGGAGCAGAACGTGAAGGCAGGTGATGTCATCACCATGTCCGCAGGCTGCCGTCATACGGTTATTGCCGAGACAGAGCTGAAGCTGATCGAAGTGCAGTTGGGTGAAGCCATCGACATCCACGACAAGCAGAAATTTGAACTGGAATATTGAGCCACCGCAGGAGGCAGCTATGCAAAACAAGAATAAGCCTCTTTTGCTCCGACCGTCCGGCAAGGATTATCTTTGGGGCGGCAGTCGTTTAAATGATGAATTTGAAAAAAATATCGACCTGACCCCGCTGGCAGAGACATGGGAGTGCTCCACGCATCCCGACGGCCCCAGCTATGTGGTCGGCGGTGCGTTTGATGGACAGGAACTGGCAGAGGTGCTGAGAGCACACCCGGAGTATCTGGGCGAGCGCCACAAGGGCGAAAACGCACTGCCGATCCTTATCAAATTCATCGATGCCAAGAAAGATCTGTCGGTGCAGGTGCACCCCACCGATGCCTATGCGCAGGAGCGTGAAAACGGGCAGCTGGGCAAGACCGAGATGTGGTATGTGTTGGACGCCAGCAAGGACGCGAAGCTCGTGTATGGTCTGAAACGGGAACGTACCGAACAGCAGATGCGGGATGCTATCGCCAAAGGAACCTTGATGAAGGACTTGCAGTGGGTCCCGGTCAAGAAGGACGACCTGTTTTTTATTGAGGCAGGTACTATCCATGCCATCGGTGCGGGTGCATTGGTGGCCGAAATTCAGGAAAACTCCAACCTGACCTACCGCCTGTACGATTATGACCGTGTGGGCAAGGACGGCAAAAGGCGGGAACTGCATATCGACAAGGCGCTGGATGTAGCAAATCTGAAGGGCAGCGCAGAACCGAAGCAGCCGCTCCGGGCGCACCAGCTACCTCGCCCGCGACGTGCGC
>JABLTO010026927.1_pt1 | contig 10801 bp, 11 predicted proteins | sample 7160091 | NCBI WGS metagenome assembly JABLTO01 (sample SAMN14651225, study PRJNA627086) | human gut metagenome | isolation source: feces | host: Homo sapiens
AGTATCGAGATATAAATTACTTTCCCTGTTTAAATTATGATGTTGTTAAAAATGTTAAAACAATCGTAAAGAAGGCTTTGAATGAAGGATATGATGTTAATGATATTCAGGTGCTGGTTCCAATGTATCAAGGTGTTGCCGGAATCGATGCATTAAATGATGCTTTACAGGATGTTTTTAATCCTAAAGATGAATTTAGTGAAAGTTACAAAGTTGGCCGTGTCGAATATCGAATCAAAGATAAGATCCTACAATTGAAAAATCGTCCCGATGATGATGTTTTTAATGGTGATATCGGCACTTTGATCGAAATCTGTCGAAAAGATAACTTTGAGTATCTTCAAGATACTTTAGTAGTTGATTTTGATGGTAATATTGTCGAATATACTTCACAAAATTTTAATACGATCACTCATGCATACTGTATGTCGATTCATAAATCGCAGGGAAATGAGTTTAAGATCGTAATTATGGCAGTATTATCTGATTATTATGTTATGCTAAGACGTAATCTATTGTATACAGCAATAACTCGTGCTAAACAATCTCTCTTTATTTTGGGGAATTCTAAAGCATTTATGCATGGTCTTAATAATTATCAAGATGGTCGTCGTAAAACAACTTTAAAAAAACGTTTTGAAAATAGTAAAGAATTAAGTGTGTATGATTTTTTAGAATCATGACAAACTAAACTGAGGTGAGAATATGTTAGCAAGAAATAAATTACTGATTGGTTTAACTGTTGCTTCACTGATGATTTTATTTAGTGAGTGTGAATGTGTTGAAGATATGATGGATAATTTAAAAGCAAAGATGTAAGATGAGACTTGAAAAATAAATATGGATAGTTTATAATTTGGTAAATCGTTGAAAAAGAAGAGTACTGTAAAGATGTTTTAAGAGATAGTATGGCTGGTGAAAATACTAAGCATGTTTATAGGAAAGCTACTTTGGAGAGTAATTAATAATTACCGTGTAAGCTGCGTTACTAGCTAAATGAGGGCATGATTTATTCATGAACTAGGATGGTACCGCGATCAAAGTCGTTCCTAGAATTAGGAGCGGCTTTTTATATTGGATAAGGAGAAGAAAATGAAACAATTAACTGGAAATCAAGTAAGAAAAATGTTTTTGGATTTTTTTGAAAGCAAAGGTCATAAAGTTGAACCAAGTCATTCATTAATTCCAAATGACGATCCAACATTACTTTGGATCAATGCTGGAGTAGCAGCAATAAAAAAATATTTTGATGGAACTATAAAACCTGAAAATCCCCGCATTACCAATGCTCAAAAATCAATTCGTACTAACGATATTGAAAATGTTGGTAAAACAGCACGTCATCATACTTTCTTTGAAATGTTAGGAAACTTTTCAATTGGTGACTATTTTAAAAAAGAAGCTATTGATTTTGCTTGGGAACTATTAACAGATGAAAAATGGTTTGCTTTTGAAAAAGATAAACTATATATTACTGTTCATGATCATGATGATGAAGCATATAACTATTGGGTCGATGTTAAAGGTGTTGATCCTAGTCATATGTTAAAAACCCCAGGAAATTTCTGGGAAATTGGTGAAGGACCATGTGGACCAGATTCAGAAATCTTTTATGATCGTGGTGAAAAATATGATCCTGAAGGTTTAGGATTAAAATTATTTTATGAAGAATTAGAAAATGATCGTTATATTGAAATTTGGAATCTTGTTTTTTCACAATATAATTCACAAGAAGGAATTGCGCGAGAAGATTATCAAGAATTGCCACAAAAAAATATTGATACAGGAATGGGCTTAGAGAGAATTACAAGTATCATTCAGGATGGAGAAACTAATTTTGATACTGATTTCTTTTTACCGATCATTCATGAAGCTGAAAAACTAGCAAATGTAAGTTATCGTGAAAATAAGATGGCATATCGCGTGATTGCTGATCATATTCGTACAGTTACTTTTGCTTTAGCTGATGGAGCATTATTTGATAATGCTGGAAGAGGTTATGTATTAAGAAGAATTTTAAGAAGAGCTGTAAGATATGGTAAACAAATTGGTATTGAACAAGCTTTTATGTATAATTTAGTAGCTGTTGTTAGTGATGTAATGAAAGAATTCTATGATTATTTACCAGAAAAAGTTAGTTATATTAGTGATTTAGTTAAGAAAGAAGAAGAAGCTTTTCATAAGACGTTATCAAATGGTGAAAAATTATTAAGCAGTTTAATTGCTAAAAATAGCGATGGTACTATTAGTGGTAAAGATGCTTTTAAATTATATGATACATATGGTTTTCCATTTGAGTTAACATTGGAAATTGCTGAAGAGTCAGGTTTAAAGGTTGATGAAGAAGGATTTAAAGAAGAATTAAAGATTCAGCGGGAAAGATCTCGTGGTGCTCGTGAGGATAATGAATCAATGGCTAGTCAAAAACCTGATTTAATGGCTTTTGATCTGCCTTCAACTTTTGAATATGATCAGACAAATATTAACGGTGTAGTTATTGGGATATTTAAAGATGGTGTTAAAACAGATGTTTTAGATGATTATGGTGAAATTATTTTTGATGATACAACTTTTTATGCTGAAATGGGTGGTCAATGTGCAGATACAGGAATAATTTATAATGATAATTGTAAAGCAAGTGTAATCAATGTGTTAAAAGCTCCTAATCAACAGCATTTACATTTTGTTAAAGTTGAAGAAGGGACAATTAGTGTTGGTGATGTTTTAACATTAGAAATCGATAAAGTAAAACGTAATAAAATTATTGCTAATCATACAGCTACGCATTTATTACAGGCAGCTTTAAAAGAGGTTGTTGGTAGTCATATCAATCAAGCTGGTTCATATGTTGATGATAATCGTTTGAGATTTGATTTTACTCATTTTGAAAAGATTTCAAACGAACAGATCAAAGCAGTTGAAGAAAAAGTAAATAATGTTATTTTCCAAGGAATAGATGTCGAAATCGTCAACATGTCTAAAGAAGAAGCTTTATCAAGTGGAGCAATGGCTCTGTTTGATGAAAAATATGGTGATACTGTGCGTGTTGTTTCTGTAGGTGATTTTTCAAAAGAGTTATGTGGAGGCTGTCACGTAGCTAACAGTGCTAATATTGGTTTATTTAAAATTGAAACTGAAGAAAGTGTTGGTAGTGGCGTACGCAGAATTGAAGCAATCACTGGTAAAAGCGCTTATGAAGCTTTAGTTCAAGAAAAGGAAACAATAGATACTATCAGTAATCTTTTGAAATTAAAAAATCGTAAAGAAGTAGTAAATAAAGTTAGTGCTTTAAATGAAGAATTAGCTGCTGTTAAAAAAGAAGTAGAGACTTTAAATGCTAAATTGAATGCTTTAAATGCAGCTAGTAAAGTTAATGATATTCAAGAAATCAATGGGGTCAAAGTATTATTTGTCGAAGAAACTTTAGAAAGTGCTAAAGCAAAACAGTTAACTTTTGATTTTAGGGATAAAATTGATTCGGGAATAGTAATTTTAGTATCACAGTTTGAAGATAAATGTTCATATTATGTTGGGGTGACTAAAGATTATGTTGCTAATGGTTTCAAAGCTGGCGATATTGTTAAAAAAATAAATGCTGTAGTAGCAGGACGTGGTGGCGGAAAACCGGATTTTGCTCAAGGTGGTTGTCCAATCAATAAAAAAGTTATTTGTATTAAAGAAGAACTTAAAAATTTCTTTTAATTTACTTATAATTAGTGTAAAATGATGATATAGGTGTAACCTTAAAAGGAGGTCGAATAATATGCATGATTTAACAAAAACAAAAGTATTTAGTTCTGAGGATATGCGTCGTGAGATGATTCGCAGCAATCTTCAAACGGTAATAGATGCTTTAAACGAAAGAGGATATAATGCAGTACATCAGATTGCAGGTTATTTAATCTCTAATGACCCTGCGTATATCTCTAGTCATAAAAATGCTAGAAATATCATTCAACAAATCGAGCGTGATGAAATCATCGAAGAATTAGTTAAATCGTATTTGGAGAAATAGGATGGAACGTGTATTAGGATTAGATTTAGGCTCAAGGACATGTGGTATTGCCATGAGTGATGCATTAGGAATGATAGCTCATGGCGTTGAAACATATCGTTTTGCTGAAGATGAATATGAAAAAGCAGCTGATTATATTAAAGATATAATTGACAAAAATAACATCAAAACTGTAGTGTTAGGATTACCAAAGCATATGAATGGTGATTTAGGAATAAGAGCTGAGATTTCAATTAAATTTAAAGAAATGTTAGAAAAAAAAGTGGCGGGGTTAAATGTTGTTTTAGTTGATGAGCGTTTAACTACAAAAATAGCGCAGGATCAATTGATTTTTGCTGATGTTTCTAGAAAAAAGAGAAAAAAAGTAATTGATAAAATGGCAGCGGTAGCAATATTACAGGGCTATTTAGATGCTAATTAGAAAGGAAATTTAATGGAAGCAAATAAAATCCAAGTAATTGACGATCAAGGAAATGAAAAAGAGTTTGAAGTATTATTTACTTTTAATAATGATGAATTAGGTAAGCAATACGTTTTATACTATGATTCGTTAGCTGAAGAACCAAGTGTTTTTGCATCGATTTATGATGATGAAGGAAAATTATACCCAATTGAAAGCCCTGATGAATGGGAATTAGTTGAAGAAGTTTTTCAAAGTTTCATGGCTGAAAATCAAGATGATCATGAATGTTGTAATGGACATGGTGAAGGTGGCTGCTGTCATGAAGATGATCATGGGTGCTGTGGTGAACATAATCATAATGATCATGAATGCTGTAAAAATAAATGTGATTAATAATAAAAAGCTAAAATATTTAGCTTTTTTATTATTAATGGATAAAGGGGATAAATGATGGCAATATTGGGAATTTTTGGAAAAAAAAGAATAACAGAATCTTTTTTTGTTAATTCATTTGGTAATAATCAAACACGCGGTATTTATACTTTTCAAATAGATATTGATAATGGTGAAATTTTATTTAGAAAATATTTTAATACACCTTCTGATCCTATATATAGTTTTAATTATGGGCGATTTGTTTGTATTACATACAAAAATAAGACGGGTACAAATGTTGATGGCGGAATTTGTTCTTATGCGGCAACTGCAGATATATTAGCTTTAGTTTCTCGAGTCAGTGATCATGGAAAAACATATATTCATGCCTGCACTAATGGTGATCATGAAACGGCAGATAAATTATTTGCTGTAAATTATTATAATGGAGAAATCATAGTAATTAAAATAGAAAAGAAAAAACTGGTTGTACCAATTTTTAGCTATAAATTGAAAGAATCAAGTGTTGATTATGCAAAATCAAATCCTGTTTTTATTGATTTTACGCCAGATAAAAGACGTTTAGTTGTGATTGATCTAGGAACTGATAAAGTATGGCTCTTTAAAGTTGGGGAAAAAGAAATTTTTCTTGATGAAGAACATTCATTTGTTTTAGAACCAGGCTCTGGCCCAAAGAAAATAATGTTTAGTAACTGTGGTAAATATGCCTATATTTTATATGAATTATCAAGCACGATAGGCGTTTATAAATATCATGATCTAAAATTTGATTTAATTCAAATGATCGATACATATCCTAAAAATGAATTTGATGAAAAAAATTATGCAAGTCAAATGATTTTTAGTGAAAACGAGGAGCGAATCTTTGTTACGAATCGAGGTCATGATAGTTTAACGCTGCTGAATCGTGATTTAGAAACTGGAGAACTTACTTATCAAGAATTTGTGGACACAGCTGCAAATCCTGGTGATTTAGCGTTGTTTAAAGATCGCTGGATCGTAGTTACTTGTCAAAAAGGTGGTGTTATAGAAAGCTACGAATTTAGAAATGAACGTGGCGGAATGATTTTTGAAACAAATTTTAGTTATTTAGTAAATGAACCAGTTTGTATTACTAAATTTAATAAAGATTACTAGAGATGATCTCCATCTCTTTTTTTTGAAAGAAAAATGGACATACTAAATGTAGAATTGTCAATTTTTGTTATATTTACAGATAAGTTGAATAAGTGAGAAAAATATCTTATAATGTAAAAAACGGAGGAGATTATGAAAAGAAAGCAAAAAATTATTATAGGTACGATTATAGCTGTTTTAATTATTGTTTTTAGTTTGTTATTTTTTTATTTTGATGGACAAAAAGCAGTATCTGCAAAAAGTGAAGAAGTTGTTGTTGAAATTTCTGGATCAACAAGCACAGTAATAAATCAGTTAGATCAAGCAGGTTTAATAAAGAATAAAATGGTTGCTGATGTTTATGCAAAATTACATAAACATGATCTTATTGCAAATGTTTATGTTTTAAATAAAAATATGGATTTAAAGACGATTTTAAAGATTCTTGAAGGAGATAAAAATTATATTTCTACTGCAAAGATTACTATTTTAGACGGCAATACGATTCCTGAATGTGCTAGTCAAGTCGCAAAAGCATTAGATATTGAGGTTGATACAACTAATTTAAATGATGAACAAATCTTGGCAGCAAAGACACAAAAGGTATTGGAAAAATGGGCTGATAAAGAATATTTGCAAACATTAGTTGATAAATACTGGTTTTTAGATCAATGTATTTTAGGAAATGAAATCATGTTTCCTTTAGAAGGATATTTTGGACCAGAAACTTATGTGATAACATCTAAAAAAACGACGATTGAGGATGTTACGAAAATGATGTTAGATCAGATGGATAAGAATTTAAGTGCAATTAAAGATAAAATTGCAGAATTTAAAATAAATGGTAATAATGTGACTGTTCATCAGTTCTTATCATTAGCATCAGTAGTTCAATGTGAGGCTTCAGGGAATAAAGATGTTCAAACTAAGATTGCGGGAGTTTTTATGCATCGTTTAGAAATAAATATGCGTTTACGTAGTGATGTTACGGTAAATTATGCAAATCAGATTAAAACTGTTGCAGTTACATATAATCATTTAGAAGTGGATTCTAAGTATAATACATATAAGTATGAAGGTCTGCCAATTGGACCAATAAGTACGGTTTCTAATGAAATTTTAGATTCATGTCTGAATTATCAAAAAACTGATGATTTGTTCTTCTTTGCTTTAAAAGATGGAACAGTAATTTTTTCAAAGACATATGATGAACATCAGCAAGTAGTAAAGGAAAATAAGTGGTATTAATAATGAAGTATTTTAAAGAGTTGGAAAAAGATGCGATTGAACGAAATATTCCCGTTATGCAACGTGAAGGATTAGAATTTATGATCAATGTTTTTAAAGAAAATAATTGTCGTAACTGTTTAGAAATTGGTAGTGCAATCGGTTATTCAGCGATGATGTTAGTTAGTAATATTTCTGATTTTAAAGTTGAAACGATTGAATTGAATGATGAAAGGTATTTAGAAGCATTAAAAAATATAAATGATAATGAATTAGATGAAAAGATAATTATTCATCATGGTGATGCTTTGGATTTTGAGTTGAATGATCTTGTTTTGAAAAAATATGATTGTTTGTTTATTGATGCAGCTAAAGCTCAGTATCAAAAATTTTTTGAAAAGTATATGCCTTTAGTAGTTGATAAAGGAATCTGTATTGTTGATAATCTTGATTTTCATGGCATGATCTTTGATATTGATAATATTAGAAATCGCAATACTAAACAATTGGTGAAAAAAATCAAACGTTTCAAAGATTGGATCTTTAATAATGACCAATATGATGTTGAGTATTATCATATTGGTGATGGGATATGTGTGATAAGAAAAAAGGTGGTATAATGGAGTTAGTAGTACATTTAAATAGCGATAAATTTATTAATGATTTTATTGATATAGGGGTTAAATATTTTGTTGTCGGAACAAAATATTTTTCTTGTCGCCAAGCTCTGGCACTTGATTATGAAGAGTTAGGCCGTTTAAAACATCAGTTAGGTTTAACTAAGCTGTGGGTGCTGGTAAATGCTTTGATCGAAGAACATGATCTGGATGCTTTAATGGACCATTTAGCAAAGTTACATGAGTTAAAAATAGATGGTATTTTGTTTCAAGATTTTGGTGTTTTAGAGATTTGTCAGGAAAATGATTATCATTTTGAAATGATTTATAGTCCGGATACTTTAAATACTAATCAAGCAACGTTAAATTATTTATCTATGTTAGGAATTGATAGTGCTTTTTTAGCACGTGAAATTCCTCTTGATGAAAAAGTTATTATTGCTAAAAATAGTAACTTGAAAACAATGACACAGATACACGGTGTTGAGTATATGGCTTATTCTAAACGAAAATTATTATCTAATTATTTTAAAGAAATTAAACTGAATAAATCTGTTTCGATGAATGATGGAATTGTTATTCAAGCTAGTGGTGTAGATTATGGCTGTCATATATATGAAGATAAATTTGGCTGTCATATTTTAAGTAAAAAACAGCTATGTTGTTTAGATATTTTGAGTAGTTTTATGGATTTTGATTATTTATATATTGAATCTTTGTTCATTGATGATTTGAAATTAGTAGAAATAGTAAATTTATATCAGGATGCTTTAAAAAGTATTGGTAATGGAACATATGGTAAAGTTAGCAAAGAATTATTGCCACAGCTTTATCGTTTAGAAAGTGATGTTAATTTTCATCATAGTTTTATGTTTGATGCCACAGTTTATAAAATTGATGATGTAAGAAAGCGGGAAGAAAATGAGAAATGTAAGTAAAATAATAAATGGTAAACGAATTATAATAAAAAAACCGGAATTATTAGCGCCAGCGGGAAATCTTGAGAAACTTAAAGTTGCAATTAGATATGGAGCTGATGCTGTTTTTGTTGGTGGCAAAGAATTTTCTCTTCGTTCAAGTGCATCTAATTTTACTTTGGAAGATATAAAAGAGGCTGTTAGTTTTGCAAATAAGTATAATGCGGCAATTCATGTAACGTGTAATATTATTTTACATCAAGATAATTTGGAGGGAATCAAAGAATATTTAGCAGCTTTAGATGATGCTGGCGTTAGAGCAATCATTGTAGCTGATCCATATATCATGAAAATTGCTAAAGATATGAAATTAAATTTAGAAGTTCATGTTTCAACACAACTTTCCACTTTAAATACTAAAGCAATTAAGTTTTATCAAAAACAGGGGATGGATCGTGTTGTTTTAGGACGTGAAGTTTGTTTTGATGATTTAAAAAATATTTTAGATAAAACAGATATTGATATTGAATATTTTATTCATGGTGCAATGTGCATTCATTATTCAGGACGTTGTATGTTATCAAACTATTTTTCACATCGTGATGCTAATCGAGGCGGATGTAGTCAATCATGTCGCTGGTACTATGATATTTTTGAAAATAATCAAAAACTTAATGAAGAGCAAATTCCTTTTAGTATGTCTAGTAAAGATATGGCATTAATAAATCATATTCCTGAATTAATTGAGATTGGAGTTAATTCATTTAAAATTGAAGGGCGAATGAAATCGTTACATTATATTGCAACAGTTGTTTCTACTTATCGTAAATTAATAGATGATTATTGTAATGATCCTGATAATTTTGTTTTAGATGATAAATATTATCAAGAGTTACTTAAAGCTGCTAATCGTGCTTTATGTACTGGTTTTTTTGATAACCAAGCTGATAATTCAAAGCAGTTATATAATCAGCGTGATGAACATCCAACTCAAGAATTTTGTGCCCGAGTGATTAGTTATGATAAGGAAAATAAGTTAGCGGTTATTGAACAGCGCAATTATTTTAAAATAGGTGATAAAATCGAGTTTTTTAGTCCTTTTCATGATAATGTGCTTATTTTAGTAACCAAGATTATTAATGAAGATAATATTGAGGTTGAAGTTGCTAATCATCCGATGGAAATATTACGGATTCCTGTAAGTATTGAATTAGAAAAAGATGATATGGGAAGAAGGGTTATTTAGGTGGAAAAATATATCAATTAATATTTTGTAGAAAATCAATGATTTGTGATAAAAATTATGGAAATATTAGGACTAGATATTTAATCTAATATATGCTATATTAGAGACTACGAGGTGAGATTATGGAACAAGAAAAAGTATTGTTAACTCAAAGTGGGTTAGAAAAATTAGAACAAGAAAGAGATAATTTAATTAATGTCGAAAGACCTAAGGTTATTGAAGAATTACAATTAGCACGTTCTCAAGGTGACTTATCAGAAAATGCTGATTATGATGCAGCAAGAGAAAAACAAGCTCACTTAGAATCAAGAATCAAAGAAATTGATTACATGTTGCAGCATGCAGAAATTATATCTGAAGATCAGATGGATTTAAAAGTGGTTAAACCTGGAACTACTGTAACTATTTTAGATTTATCTGAAAAAGATGCCGAACCAGAAAGTTATCAAATCGTAGGGTTTACAGAAACTGATCCTTTAAATGGTAAGATTTCAAATGAATCACCACTAGCTAAAGCGGTTTTAGGGCATGGGGTGAATGAAATTGTTACAGTTGGGGTAGCTGAACCTTATGATGTAAGAATTGTTAATATTGAATTTAAGAATTAGTTAAATCAAACTAATTCTTTTTTATTAACTAAAATATAAAAAGGCCAAAACACCGATTATAATGTTTTTTGGCTTCTTTTTTGGATTAATGTTAACAGATTTTCTATAGTTCTTTGACAATTTAATAAAATTACTTACACAAATTTCTTGACATTCCCCAGATTTTTAGGAAATCAATTTCAAAGAAATAATCGTAATTTAAACTAGGTTTGAATATATTTTCAAATCATTAATTGAAAAATTATTAAAGGTATAA
>JABLTO010130867.1_pt1 | contig 10780 bp, 9 predicted proteins | sample 7160091 | NCBI WGS metagenome assembly JABLTO01 (sample SAMN14651225, study PRJNA627086) | human gut metagenome | isolation source: feces | host: Homo sapiens
ACAGACAGACAGACAGACAGACAGACAGACAGACAGACAGACAGACAGACAGACAGACAGACAGACAGGATAAGTCTGTTTTCTTTTGGCATGATCTGATTGTATATGGCACATTTTGGTTATGCGTTAGTGCATAATTGAAATGTGCCTTTTATATTGAAACCACCTTGATGTACGGTCATATATTGACTTGTATATATACATATTGATGGGACAACAAAGAACCATTTTATCCATTAGGAAGGAGACAAGACAAATGTTTAAGAAACTTAACAAAATGAAGATTGGTGCACGACTGAAAAAATCTTTCAGACAGATTATTCTCATTTTTGGAATATTATCAGCACTGGTTGTAGTGATTATGCTTTATACGATAAACAACTATGGAACGATACTGGATAATTATGCGTATCCACAGGGAGACATTGCTATGGCAATGAATGAATCAGCGGAAGTAAGGGCTGCCTCAAGAGGTATTGTAGGTTATGATTCAGATAGTCTCATTGAAAGTATGAAAGAACAGCATGAACAGGCTGTTAAATCGTTTGAGGAATATTTGGAAAAAATACGTCCAACAATGATAACAAAAGAAGGAACTGCCTGCATGGACGCTATTGATAAAGCATGGGCAGAGTATAAAGAAGTGGATGCAAAAGTAATTGAGGTAGGTGCAACGACTGATACTGCTAAATCGTTACAGGCTCAACAGATGATGACCGATGAAGCAGCACCAAAATATCAGGCTTTGGATGATGCATTACAGAAATTAATGAGTTTGAATATTTCACTTGGAAACGCTAAACGTGCACAGTTGAGAACGGTTATGATAGCTGCATTGACAATTATAATAATTGTAATTGCAGTATCAACGATTTATTCAAACAGTCTTTCCGTTGCAATATCAAAGAGCATTGAAAAACCATTAAATGAATTAAAGGACAGATTTATTACATTTGCAGAGGGTGACATAGATTCTCCACTTCAAACGGTTGAGTCTGAGGATGAAATTAAGGAACTTGTGTCTGGTGTATCTGCAATGTCAGACAGAATCAGAGTTATCATTAAAGATTCTGGCAGAATGTTAAATGAAATGTCAGAAGGTAATTTTGCGATTGATACAGAGTGTGAGGAAGTATATACAGGAGCATTTACCGATTTGCTGACAGGCATAAGAAAAATGAATGAGGAGATTGATACAACTGTAAGAGGGGTAGATGATGCATCGGGGCAGGTTCTTACAGGTTCCACAAATCTTGCAGAAGCGGCACAGTCTTTAGCAGAAGGCGCAACGGATCAGGCGGCATCGGTTGAGGAAATGCAGGCAACTATCAATGAACTTACAAGCGGAATAAAAACAACAGCAGAAGAATTGGGAACAGCTTACGATGAAGCCTATAAGTATGCGGAGATTGCAGAAGGCAGTCGTGGAGATATGGAAGTATTAGTGCAGGCTATGTCACGCATAAATGAAACCTCTGAGAAGATAGGAGCAATTATCACACAGATTGAAGATATTGCAAGCCAGACAAATCTTCTTTCATTAAATGCTTCGATTGAAGCAGCAAGAGCCGGAGAAGCCGGAAAAGGTTTTGCTGTTGTTGCGGATCAGATCAGAAACCTTGCAGAACAGAGTGCAAAATCAGCGGTGGATTCAAAAGCACTTATTGAAGCGGCTATTCATGAGGTTGGAGATGGAAATATGTATGCAGAGAAAGCCTCAACTTCATTGAGAGAAGTTGTGGATGGCATACAGGCGATTGCGGACAGTGCGAAAAAGATAAAAGAAATTTCCATTGAACAGGCAGACAGTATGGAACAGGTAGAGGCAACCGCAGAAAGAATTGCTGAAGTTGTTCAGAATAATTCGGCTGCGGCACAGGAAACATCAGCGACGAGTGAAGAACTTACAGCTCAGGCTACAACACTTAGCGGTATGGTTTCGGTATTCAAATTAAGACAATAAGAATAGACAAAGTTTTTAGTGGATGATTGTTTTTTTACACAGTTAAAGAATAATCGTCCACTTTTCTGTTTTGGGCAAGAAAATGTTTTTTACTTTTAGTTCGGTTATATGGTTATTTATAATAAAAATATAGAAACAATGCGTCGTTTAATAGATGATATATGAAGTATATGTTGGAGGGGTGAATTAAAATATAAGTCAAAATTTTTTAAACTATAAATGAGCAAGTTCGTGATTTTGCATAAAAGAAAGACACCTTAAATCGTTTGTGTTGTGTAATGAAAGTGATGAAACAAACATCGACCAACGGAAACAGTATCGATATCTGTACCAACGTGCAATGGACAGCAAGGATTTTGATTCGTTCATGAAATTGGCAGTGTAGTTTTATGTAATTTTTCAAATTTGCTTATTTATAGTTCTTAAATTAAGAAGGATAACTTTATGCTTTTGCTTTTGACTATATTTTGAGTGTCATTTTCTGCTGTAAATGGTCATTTTCTGCAAAGCTACTTTGTAGTATGATGTTAATTGCTTATAATTAAAGTATCGAACAAAAATAGAAAGGAGAATGCAGTATGGGAATTAATGTAGTATCATCGTATGCCAATACATACACTTACGGAAATGTAAAAGACGAAAGCATAAAAGGATTTTAGCATACGAAAAGAATGATAGAGGAAAGTTATGGGTAATATGGATATAGAGCAAAGGGTAATTTCGGTTTTTTGGAATAAATTTCAATTTCATGCAGAAAGATTATCTGAAACTCAGAAAGCGGATAGCTTACTTAATCCAGAAATAGGATTTAAAGCAGTAGATTTGTTTGTTTTGTATATGGAATTAGAAAAGGAACTGCATATTAAATTTGATGAAAAAGATGTAATTGATAGCAGATTTGATGTGTATGATAATATCATAAATTCGGTAAAGAGACATTTGATGTAAGGTATAGTTGCTCATACATAATGAGAATACTATATGACAGGTTTCTGTCAATATTGAAGAAAGGAGGATTGTCCTATGAAAAAGCAATTAGGAAAGAAAGCTCATGTACAGGAAGGAACAATGACTGCATTTGCATGTGATTGTATCTCTGTATGCCAATCAAGTGCATTTTGTAACTGCACATCTGCTGCAACACAGTCTAATACATATGCGGCAAGTATGGGCAAGATTGTGGCAACTGCTTTGTCAGGTTCTAATTATATGTGGGGCTAATTCAGAGTAGTAAGTTTTACGGTGACTGGCAGTAATTTTATTGCTGTCAGTCATTTGCAAACAAAGGAGATACAATATGGAGTTAAGTAATAAACCTTTTATTCATTTATTTAGAACCAGAAATCAATATTATTTTTATGATGCAAATACATGTTCAATTATCAGAATTAATGAAACAATGTATGACATTTTAAAAAACAAGGAAAATTTTTTGGAATTAGAGCAGTTAAAGAAATTATATGAAAACGGCTTTTTACAATCTAAAGAAGATATTATTATTGAACATCCAGCGTCTTCTGGTATTGAAAGCTATCTTGATGAAGGTATGCAACAATTAATTTTACAGTTAACTCAAAATTGTAATTTAAGATGTAAATATTGCGTATACTCTGGAAGTTATAAAAACCGTGTACATACTAATAAAAGAATGACATTTGAAATAGCAAAAGAAGCAATTGATTATTATTATTTGCATAGTCGGGCAGCGGATGTGGTGCGTATTGGACTATACGGTGGAGAACCCTTATTAGAGTTTGATTTAATAAAGAAAATTACTGAATACTGCGAAAAGATTTTTGCAGGAAAAGAATTAAGAATAAATATGACTACTAATGCAACTTTATTGAATGAAAAGATTGTTGATTTTCTACAGAAACATAATTTTGACCTAATGATTAGTCTTGATGGTCCGGAATCAGTGCAAAATAAAAGTAGAGTATTTGCAGATAATAGTCATGGAACATTTGATGTTATCATACAAAAAATAGAGATGATACAAAAATTATATCCTCAATATTTGGATAAGATTAGTTTTAATGCAGTTATTGATGAACAAAATGATTTTGCGTGTAGTAGTAATTTTTTTACATATGATTTCCTAAAGGATGCAGTGGTTACAGCTGCTGGAGTTAGCGATAGAGATTCTGTTCAGGAAGTATCATTGCGTGAAACTTTTTATATAAATTATAATTATGAGCTTTTTAAGAGTTTTATTGTTTATGCAGGTGAGTTGGATAATAAATACATCTCAAAATTAATAGTGTCTCATAAAGGACTGCTTATAAGTTCAATACATGATAGGGTGACAAAACCATATCGCAGAAAAGGAATATGCCACCCTAATGGTCCATGTATAGCGGGATATAACAGATTATTTGTAACAGTTGAAGGAAAATTTTATCCTTGTGAAAGAGTAAGTGAAACAAATGAGGTTTATTGTATCGGAGATATAAAAAGTGGAATTGAAACGAAAAAAGTACTGCGCTTATTAAATACAGGAAAGTTGACAGAAACGGAATGTAAGAATTGTTGGGCATTAAATCTTTGTAGTATTTGTGCAGCAGATTGTGGCGAGGATAATGATCTCTCAACATCAAAAAAACTACAGAAATGTTCTGTTGCAAAAAAAGAAGTTGAAGAACATTTAGTAGAATATTGTACATTAAGAGAGTATGGTTTTAATTTTGAAAACTAGGTGGTAATCAAATGAAAGTAATAGTTTTTCCCTTTGATAATTATGTTAGACCGTTGATAGAATATGAGAAGTTGTGGCATTTTGAGATATGTGGTCTTATATCGCCAATGGGTTTTGGAATTAATAATATGCAGATGTATGAAAATGATAAAAAGTATATTATTAAAAGTGAAATGAGTGAAGATAATATGGCAGAGATGGAAGCACTTCTTGTTGTCGAATCATATCATTTTGTCAAATTTGAATTGATATTAGAACAAATAAATTTGGCAGCAAAAAATGGGAAAAATATTGTATTGGCAAGAAAAATAGATAAAAATGAATATTCAGAAGTTCTTGATATATGTGAAAAAAGTAATGTTAAATTAATAGAAATGCCAATAGAATCTTTTAAATGGGAGAAAAATATTTCGGGTCTACAAAATATTAATGTTCCGGTAATTGCGATTATAGAGAATGGAGTAAGATGTAATGCATTCGAGATTGAAATGCAGATTATTAGTGTGTTATTAAAGGAAAATTATAAAGTTAGTTTGATTTCGAGTAGGCAATTTGGTAATACCGAGAATATACATGCTTTTCCTGGATTTATGAATGGAAATGGTTTAAATGAAAGTGAAAAAATAATTTGCTACAACCAATATCTAAAATATATTGAAGAAAATGAAAAGCCAGAGGTAATTGTTGTTGGAATACCGGGTGAGTTACTTCCACTTACAAAGCAAAAGCCAGGAAATTTTGGAATAATAGCGTATGAAATTTTAAATGCCGTAGATCCGGATTTTACAATCTTATCGCTTTATAAAGATGAATACAAAGAAGAGTATTTTGAAGAAATGAACAATCTTTTGCACTATCGTTATAATGTAGATGCAGATTGCTTTTATTTATGCAATTGTTCAATAGACAGGTTTTCGATTAATTCAGTTTTGCCGATAAAGTATTTAGAACATAAGAATGAGGAGATAGAAGCACAGTGTATTCAATATGTTCATAGGGTATATTGCAAGAATACCTATCTTGATATGACAGATTTTTTAATAGAGACACTGACAGGTTATAATGAGATTCAAATATTTTAAAATTCTTAACAAGAAGGAGATTACTATGAGCAATACAATTAATGTGAACTATATGACAAGGGCTTACAATCAGTACCAGCAGAAAATTGTGACTAAAGATCAGGAGAAGGAAGATACAAGGTTTGCGGATAGTGTAAAAGAAAAGCGCGAAGGTAGTGGAAGTATAGTGGGCAATTTAAAAACAGGTTCTGTGTCTGCTAAAGATATGACAATGGAGGAATACAAGCAGTATATTTACAATAAAATATCTCAAATTCCAATGCATCCCACAAGGGCAGGCGAGTCAATATCTGTTACAATTTCAGAGGCGGGGTTTGAAGCGATGAAGAATGATCCAGAGTATGAAGCATGGGTATTAAATGATTTGCAGGTGGGCTGGTCACAACCGGATAAATGGTCCGGTATATGTGGAGGAGCGTTTTCTACAATATATTATGGAGCATCAAAAGAAGAATGTCATGCTGAAATGTGGAGTGCAGGTTATAACAATGGAAATGGTGGGAAGACTTTTAATGATAAGTCAAAAAATAGTTTTTGGGAGCGTAGAATAGAAAATAAAAAGAGAATAGAAAATCAAGTAAAGAAACAACAGGAAAAAAAGCGGATTCAGGAAAAACAAGCAGAAAGAACAGCTTATGAAGAATATGTGCAAAATAAAAGGTTATCAGCTCAGGATGTTAGAGCGGGATTGGCGGCGGAGAGTAGTTCGTCTGATAGGACTGTCACAACAAGTCAGGCAGTAGCTTCTTATGAGGCAAATTTTATAATGGCAGTAAGAAAATGGATTTAATGAATTTACTATAAGAGGCGATGTTAGTGCAGAAAATAAAGATAGCGATTATTGATAATGGTGTAGATGAAGCTGCTTTGGGTAATGAAATATCAGGAAAAGTTTATGTTAATGAAAAAAAAGAGTGTGTTTATGATGAAGCGGACATGAGTAGAGTAAGATTTGCTCATGGGACAATATGCGCAGCCATTATTCAAAAATATTTAGCAAATTCAGAAATATACAGTATTCGACTTCTAAATGAAGACGGAAGTGGCTTAATAGAACATTTAAAACCAGCATTAGATTGGTGTATAGAAAAAGGTATTTATTTGGTTAATTTGAGCTTAGGCACTACACATTTTAGGGATAAGTCATTAATAAGAACATTAGTAAACCATTATGTGAGCAAGGGAATGTGCATCGTAGCTGCAACATCTAATAGTGGATATGAATCATATCCGGCTTCTTTTTCAAATATAATAGGTGTTGCAACGCATTCCTCTTTTTTTTCAGATTCTTTAAAGAGACTGTTTCTTGGGATAAATATACTTGGTGAGTCTGAACATACGCTGCGATTGTATGGAGTTGCATCTGTTACTCAGAAATGTAACAGTTATGCAGCTCCCTTTGTAACTGCTTATATTGGTATGTTTTTTATGGAACAGGGATTTCAAAATATTACCAAATTATATAAGAGGTTTTCTAAAAAAGAAACAATGATTACAATATCTGAAAAGGTTGAACCCGATTGGATATGCTGTGCAGTAATTAAGGCAAATATTAAAAAGAGTAAGGCTGATTACTATTTTGATGTTGTAGGAATTGAAGAAATAAATCGGGCAGATACACTTATTATTGATAACTTGTCAGATTTAGAACTAGCTACTCAATATAGAAAAAATGTTGTTTATGTTGGAAGTGAGAAAATAAAGGAGACATTAGATGATTGCTTTTATTGGTGTCCAAATAAGAGAGTACAATTTATTGATAGATGTACTGGAAATGAACAAGAGTTAGACATTCCCATAATTGTATTCGAAGTAAGTGAGAAAATAGATGTAGCGTTTCTGCTCGCAGAGTTCAAAAAAGATTTTGCTGATCGTGAGTATAATATATATACCGCAGGGTTAGAACCAGAATATGTTTTGTATGGGTTAGAATATGTACCAGAACAATGCCTGAGTAAAGTAAAAACGGTTAAAGAGTTCATCTATTGGCAAACGTTTTACATGCAAAGCGATGGTGTATTATTTTGTATATCGGAAGGAAAACATAGTCTTATTGAGCCACTTTTTAGTGATATAGATGTTATGGTAAGAATTGAAAATATAAATAATATATATTTAGCGGAAATTCAAAATGAAGATATAGTTGTATTGAAAATAAGTGATTGTGAAATAGATAAGGATTTTGTCGAGAAAGTTACAAATTGTCTTGTAAGAATATTGACGGAGGAAGAAGATGGATAACAAAGAGGCTGTAAAAAGATTACTTCTGTTACTAGGCAGATACAAAAAAACAATAGTTGTAATTGTCGGTTGTCTGCTTGTTTCTACCGGGTTAAATCTATGCGTTCCGCTGATCAGCAGGCGAATCATGGACGATGGCTTTATTGGCGGAAATAAGAAATTATTGATAGAGCTGGTCTTGGTGTCTATGGTAATCTACACTATAAATTCCCTCATAGATATAGTCAAGGAAAAGAAACGTGTAGATATTTCAGCAAAGATACAATATTTTCTTTCGGAACAGTCTTTTTCACATCTTATGAAGCTGCGGGTAAACTATTTCAATAACACAAACTATGCGGAGACTTTGAATAATATCAACACGGATATTAACCAGATGACATCTATTGCTGACAGCAGTGTTTTTTTCGTAATTACGCAGGCGTTTAGCATGACAGGCGGCATAATAGGTTTATTCATAATAGATTTCAGAATGACGGTACTGGTTCTTCTGTTTATACCTATTAAGTGTGTGGTAATGAAATACTTTGCAAAAAAGCAAAAACAGATTATGGACGAGTTCATAAAAAGGAATCAGGAGTACGCAAAATGGTTTGGAGATACTGTTGGAGGGGTACGAGAAGTCAAGCTGTTTAATATCTTGGATAAAAAGCATGAGGAGTTTGTACTTAACCAGAACAATATTATAGAGAAACAAAAGCAGATGAATATGTTAGGGCAGTGGAATACGATAATAGATAGTATCATGGTACAGTTTCTTTCTACATTGTTATATATACTGGGCGCAAATTTAGTGTTTGATATGAAACTTTCAGTAGGTAGTGTGTTCGCTTTCATTACATATAGTGCTTATGTTACCGGACCGATTTCTGCAATCCTAAATATAGGATACCTGTTATCAGGGATTATTCCGTCAACAAAAAGATATTATGCGTTTATGGAATTGGAAGAAGAAACGGATAATGGAAAGAAAACGGATCTATGTCCAAATGATTTGAGATTGCAGAAGGTTTCTTTTGCGTATGAAAGGGATAAGTGCATTTTGAAGAATATTGATATATTATTTGCAAAATCCAGCAAGACAGCTATAATTGGGCGCAATGGTTCGGGAAAGACGACAATCATCAATCTTCTTACGAGAATGTATGAGCCGACAAGTGGTGAAATACTGTTGGGAGCAGAAAATATTTCAGAGCTGCCATTGCCAGAATACCGAAATATGGTATCCGTTGTGAGCCAACAAATCTATTTATTCAATGACACAATAAGGAATAATATCTGTCTGTATAAACAAATAGATGATACGGTGATAGAAGCTGCCTGCAAGGACAGCGGACTTGAAGATTTTATAAAAGAGGTTTCCTTAGATCATGTGGTAGGACAGAATGGGGCAATGCTCTCCGGCGGGCAAAAGCAGAAAATAGCCCTTGCAAGGGCATTGGTGCATGACAAGCCGATTATTATATTTGATGAAGCTACTTCAAACACAGATGCTTATTCAGAACAGCAGATAAACGGACTGCTTGATACTCGGCTAAAAGACAAAACAGTGATAGTGATAACACATAAGAAAGAGATATTGAGCAAAGTGGATCAGATCGTTGTACTGAAGGAGGGAGTGGTTGCAGATTTAGGGAGATATGATGATTTGATAGGGAAAAGTGATGAACTAAATGTTATGTTGGAAAAAGCAGAATAAATATAAGAAAATCTTTTCAGAGTAGCAAGTCTTTTTTGCTTTTGGGACAAAAAGTATTATTTCTGGCAGAAAATGTGAAATATTATTAGATGCTTGTCGATAAAAAAGAAAAATAGAGAGAATTTGCATCATGCAGGTTAATTCTAATTATTCTATGAATGGTGTGCCGTATGAAACTAGACATAAATAGGATAATATTCCTCCATATTAATGCGGAATATGCTGTTCATGAAAGTTAAAATCCTAAAGATGCAAGAGATGTATATTATCAACAATTATACATTTCTGCATCTTTTTATTTTGAGCATTCCAATAGTAATACGCTGAATCTTAAATAAATGTATATGAGGAAAATATGATATGATTATATTCAAATATGAAATTACAAGATCAGAGGTATATAGGCGAGTGAGACAGTGCGAAAAAATAAAAGAAATTTCCATTGAACAGGCAGACAGTATGGAGCAGGTAGAGGCAACCGAAGAAAGAATTGCTGAAGTTGTTCAGAATAATTCGGATGTGGCACAGGAAACATCAGCGACAAGTGAGGAACTTACAGCTCAGGCTACTACACTTAGCGGTATGGTTTCGGTATTCAAATTAAGACAGTAAGAATAGACAGAGTTTTTAGTGGATGATTGTTTTTTACACAGTTAAAGAATAATCGTCCACTTTTCTGTTTTGGGCAAGAAAATGTTTTTTACTTTCTACTCGGTTAATTTTTGTTTATATGGTCATTTTCTGCAAAAATTGGTCACTTTCTGCAATGAATATTGTTATTTTAAATTATTTTTTTATAATGACTATATTGAGATTTATTTTACAAATTATGTGATTCCTAAAAGATTTTCAGTTGTTTGATAATGTGGTTTGTGTAATTCGGTTTATTTCCTGTAACCAACGCTTCACAATAAACATTGAGGAAATATTTTATTTTTAATAATAAAATGTGGAATGTATGTGTTTTCCGATGTTTTGCAAACATCTAAAATAGAAAATTATGCGCAAGGAGAATGAACAGATGGTAAAAACTCGCACAGTAGAAATGCAAACGCAGCTTGTAGGGTATGAGTTTAAGAAAAAAGGTTTACCCACTGATA
>JABLTO010188697.1_pt1 | contig 10779 bp, 9 predicted proteins | sample 7160091 | NCBI WGS metagenome assembly JABLTO01 (sample SAMN14651225, study PRJNA627086) | human gut metagenome | isolation source: feces | host: Homo sapiens
ATGTATCTGAACTTCCGCAAATACGCAGGCGGAAACTGCTATGTGTATATATGCGACAGCTATCGCAAAAAGAAAGGCTGTACTTCTCATTATGTACAGGAAACAGAGGTGATCGAATCCGTTCTTAACGCAGTACGCCAAATTTTTGATATGTACAAACTGGATAAGAACGAATGCAGGCGTACTCTTGTAAGGTGGATTTGTCGGCAAAATGAAACGAGAACCAGTGAAGTTAATGAACGTGTCAAAGAAATCACAGACCGGCTGAATACGATCAATAAAACGGAACAGGTTCTTTTTGAGCAGAAACTGCAACAGGAAATTTCACAGGAAACCTTTACAAATATTACGGTAAGCATGAATGCGGAATCAGAATCACTTAAAAACGAGTACGGCAAGCTTTTGATCCTACTTGACAAATTTGACGATCAGAAAAAGAACGTTCCCCGATTTCTGACCAAAGCAGAGGCATTTGCTGATACGGAGATTACCAAAGATGACAGATACATTTTAGAGCAACTGGTGGAAAAAGTAACGATTCAGGAAATCGAAACAACTGATATTTACAACAAGCCTGCAACAAAAGTCAAAGTGTTGGTTTATTTCGTGGATATCGGACAGATCTGAATGGCTGCACATCAGTAACAAGTGCGACGATACGGCGACGATGCGTTAAAACTTCGGCGACAATGTTCCCATAACTATTGAAAAAAGTCCTCCTGTGCGCTATTCTTAATAGTAAGTAATGCACAGGAGGACTTTGATTTATGTATGATAAAATCACAGCATTGTACTGCCGTTATTCGCACGATGACGGGCAGAAAGAAGAAAATGCAAGTATCACACATCAAAAAGCTTTGCTGAAAGAATATGCGGAAAATAACGGCTATTCCAATCTTCGCTATTATACCGATGACGGTTATACAAGTACAGATTTTAACAGACCGAATTTTCAGAGAATGATGGAGGACGTAGAAAACGGTATTGTCCAAACAATCCTTGTAAAGGATATGAGCCGGTTCGGACGAAACTATATTCTTGTCGGTCAGTATGTGGAACTTGTCCTGCCACAGCATCATGTCAGAGTGATCGGTGTAACCGACAACTATGATTCCTATGATACGGAAAACGACTTGTTTGCTTTTGAAAGCATCTTCGCTGAAATGTATGCTGCCGATATTTCAAAAAAAGTTACCTATGCAAAGCACAGGATATGTCTGTTAATTCTATTGCAAAGTATCTGCGTACCAATAAAATTTCTACGCCCAGTGCATATATGGGATACAAATACACAAAGGTCAACCGTCCTTATGACTGGTCTTTTCTGATTGTCAGCCGAATTCTGAAATTTCAGGAATACTGTGGTGATACGGTAAATTTCAAAACCAGGCAGATTTCCTACAAAGTAAAAAAACGATTGCCAATCCCCAAAGAAGATTGGGTGATCTTTCAGAATCAGCACCCTGCCATTATCAGTCGTGAAGATTTTGAGAAAGCACAGGAAAAGCTGAAAAACATATCCGAAAATGCGTTTTCGCAGCCCAAAGCAACAAGGAATGATACTCTTTTCAGGCAGAAACTTATTTGTGCGATGTGCGGTAAAAAAATGTATTGCAGCAGTACGAAAGGAAAGCTATATTTTCAGTGCCAGGCATATCAAAAGTATGACAGCTGTACCTCTAATTATATCACAGAAAATGATTTGAAAAGAGTTGTCCTGGATTATCTGCATCGACTGTATCTTGCTGTCAAATCCGATAGAAATGCTGTCATTTCAAAACTCGGATTGGATACAATCACGGAGATTGAAGATCAAATCAGAACTGCTGAAAACCGGGCAGATGAAATCAGCCATTTGTTGATAGAAATCTACGAAAAAAAGTTTCAAAACATCATTACGGATTCAGAATTCAAGAGCCGATCAGAAGCGTTAAGTCGTGAAAAGAACGATTTACTTCATTTTCTTGCAGATTTGACAGCGAAAAAGTCTATACGAAGCAAAGAAAAAGGATCAGTGATAAAAATTCTTGATAAAATTTCAAGTTATTCAGAATCTGATTTTGACGTGCTGACACAAGAAATGGTTAATGCACTGATTGAGAAAATTGTAATTGGAAAACCAATGGGACAGCGTGAAAAGAATTATGGCAAACGAATGATTGACATTTATATATATGGACTTGGCAATCTTTCAGCATTGATCGATGTCAGATTTAAGCCATATTCAGTGCGTATCAAGGAAATCGCTCCGCATTTATTATTGGAAAGGCGATGCGATACTACAAATGTCATCGAAGCATTGGCAACTAAGCGTGGAAGTCTGGAAAATGCTCTTGCGGAAGAAGGAACAAATTTTCAGACTGTCATCATGGAAGTTCGTAAGAAAATTTTGATTGAAGCCATCAAAAACGGACTTACAATCAAAGAAATCTATCCTCTGCTTGGTTATCCTGAACCGTCTAATGTTTATTGGTTTTCTAAGCGGTTCTTGGGGATGCGTTTTAATGACTTTTATGATATGGTTAAAAATGAAACATGATAATTGCTGCACTTGAAAATGTTTATATTTTGTAACCTCTTGAAGTAGTGTATAACAGAAGAATCCTGTTACAGTGCTTTGTATATGAAACTTTCATAAAAAGAGCTAATAATCTGTGAGATATTTCATAGATTATCAGCTCTATCTTTTTGACATATTAGTTTGCAGTTGTTTTTTACTAATAAGTGACTATCAGCTGCCCATATAAAACAATATTCTATTCCAACATATCTATATATTCTTCTAAACAAATTCCTTGAGAGTAAATTTCTAAAGCAGCTTCTTTTCCAACGTATCTGTAATGCCAAGGTTCATTTATAACACCTGTTATATCTGTTTTATTTGAAGGATAACGTTTTATAAATCCATATGTATGAGCATTTTCTGCAAGCCAGTTATACACATCATCACTTGAACTTTTTGTAGTATCTGCGTTTATGTCAACTGCAATGCCAAGCTGATGTTCACTTGTTCCGGGAATTGCCACCCATTGCTCCGCAAGTCTTTTTGCTTCGGATTTTGATTTTCCATCATTTTCATATGCTTCTATTTTTCCATCCAACAGTTGTTGCTGTTCTTCCTGTGTTCTATATCCCTCTCTGACAAACAAGCCATATCCTTGCTCCCTTGCAGCATCAAACATTTCCTGTAACTCTGGATAAATTCTGGAATCAACCTTTTTTCCATTTGACAGTTCTGTAAGCTGAACCTTATAATCATCAGGAATATAATTATCACGATTTACAAGAATCAGATTCCAACCATTAGCTTCACTTGCTATATGATGTGTTGTGTTATCATAAAAAGATGTTGTAAAAGATGGATTAAGAATTTTTCCTGCTATCACACATAACATTATTATAAATAATAAGAGAAACAGTATTTTCCCTTTGTATTTTCTTCCTCTTGCAGATTGTTTCACTTATTTTATCTCCTCCTTTTGGTACACCTTGTACAGTAAGACGAAAAATCAATCATATTATCACATCAATTACTCTTCTCTTAATCTCTCAACAATGCTCTTTTTTGCAATATGTTGATAAGCGACTACCGGAACTGATACACAGATCATTGCAATCACAGCAATCAGGAAAATCATCAGTACATAAGGATAGTGAAAAACGGCATAATCCGCAATTTTTTGTGCCACCTTAGAAGAAAGATATGTGATCAGATTTCCGACTGTCAGTATGAAAAATGTGATGATACCTGTATAATACAGCCCCTCATATACCAGCATTTTATAAATTTGTTGTTTCGTCATACCGATGCTTTCCATCATTGCAAGTTCGTTTCTTCTTGCATACAAACCAACAAACATGACGTTGATAAAGTTGACGATACCAATCAGCATCAAAACAATGCTGATTCCTGCGGTTAAAATACGCATGGACAGGATCGACGATTGAAATTCTTCCAGCATCTCTGATTTTATCTCAACATATGCTTTTGACGGGATACAGATATTGTTTTGTGTCAGACTTTTTATAAGATCTCTTACAGATGGTTCATTTTCTTTGTCACAATCTACAACTATTTCCTTTACCCAGGTCCTATCGGAAAGTTCTTCTATCACATTTTTGCTGACATAAACACGCTGCGGCACGCCCACAGTTTCCCAGTTAGATCCATCTGGGAAGAAATAATCATTTATACTTAAAGAAGCCCCGATTCCAATTGTTTTTGTTTTCCCTGTTTCTGTATTTTTTAATGTTATGGTTTTTCCTATCATTTCTTTGCGGTATGTATCATTGATAAAGTCGCCGATGAAACAAATTTCCCCGTTACGAAATTTTTCAATATCGATCGGCTTTTCTGCCTGCTCGTTATATCGCTCTATAAATTCTTCATCCAGTCCGGTCACAGGCACGGAAAAGAGATTTTCTTTTTCGATGACATCTGCCAGGTTGTCTGCGGTGGAGGCTTCATCTGGATAAGAGTCATTGCCTTCCTGAAAGAACGGCATAAACGTTTCCCGGTCATACACAACATCAATATTGCCTTGGATCCCACTGAATACCGTCACATCCTCAATTTTTTCTATATCTTTCAAAAGTTTATTGGATGCTTCTGCTTTATTTTCATCAGTCTTTTTAAAATCATCGTTATCTGTAACGTTGATACTCAATGTAAAATCATCCGGAAAATAGCTGTTTGCATAGTTGTTCAAATCCATGCTTTTCAAAAAAGACTGTGTGGCAAGAAGTGCAATGATTCCGATCAAAAGAGAAAGAATTACAACAAAAGACTGTTTTTTCTCCCTGAAAATATTTCTGTAAGCCATTTTATGAAGTTTTCCGCCATCATCAGAATGATAAGACTTTGTTCTTTCACCTTTTATTCCTGTATAGTTCAATGCCTCCACAGGTGTAATATTTCCTGCAAATTTCGCCGGCTTTCGGCAACTGATGAGAATGGTAAAAACAGCAAATATAATCGTTCCGATGAAGATTAGGGGATTGAATGAAATGGTTGACGGCATTGCTGTATAAACAGCGGACGAAAACGTTTTTACAACAAATGGCATTCCGGCAAACGATACTGCAACCCCCAAAAGAATACCGATAGGTATTCCATAAACCGATATTCTCAAAGCCTGCGTTCTGACTATTTTTCTAATTTGCTTGGAAGTTGTTCCAATTGTTTTCAGCATTCCATAAAATCGGATATTATGATTTACAGAGATATACATAATATTGTAAATCAACAGGTAGCCGCTGACTACGATAATAAGGCTGAGAAATAGTACAAATGCCGCTATAAAAATCGTGGTATCACTTGATTCACTTGCGGTTATCGTCTGATCTGTATTCAATGTGATTTTATCGATTTCATCAAGGAGTTTACGTTCCATAAACCGTTTTGATGACAGATACAGCGTTCCGTCTGATGCAGCAGTTTTTCCAAGTTTGTTCAAGTAGTTTTCAGAAATATAGGAATCATAGTTGTTGGTTCGGAATCCATAATCCTGAAACCAACCAGAAAGCGTAAACGTTGTTTGATTTTCATCTACCAAAAGCGTTATTGCACTGCCAATTTGCGGATTCCGGATCCCAAGCTGTTCAAGTCCTTTTTTTGATACCATTATTTCATCTGCTTTTTTCGGATAAGTTCCATGTATATCCGATAAGGCAGGTTTCAGGTTATATTTATAGTTTTCTTCATCATTATAGATAAGATTTATTGTAAAATCTTCTCCGGATATGGGCTTTGCTTGTCCTGCATTAACAGAAATTCCCGCATGATAAAGAGCTGAACATTTTTTCACTTGTCCTATCACATCATCTGTTGGATGACTTATGATCGTTCGTGCAATATTGCCTTCCTGACGAATCAGCATAGTATTCATATTCTGGGCAATCGAAATACCAATCGTAAAAACTGTTGTAAACATAAACGTCATAAGAATAACCGCAAGAACAACGATTCTGTTTGTCGTAATGTTTTGTTTCAGCGAACGGATACTGACCTTTTTAATTATTTCTTTGTTATCTACTTTCAGCATATCAGTCACCACCCTTTACAATGTTGCCGTCTTCAATTCTTATTATTCTGTCAGACATCTGAGCGATAGCTTCATCATGCGTAATCATGACAATAGTCTGATTATATTTTTTTCCTGTGATCTTCAAAAGACTCAACACGTCCTGACTGGTTTTGCTGTCGAGATTTCCGGTCGGTTCGTCTGCAAGAATGATTGCTGGCTTGGTTGCCAACGCTCTTGCAATGGCAACTCGTTGTTGCTGTCCACCGGAAAGCTGATTCGGCATCGCATGGATTTTTTCCTTCAAACCGAGTGTTTCAATTATACTGTCGATATAATTTTTATCGATCTTTCCGCCGTCAAGCTGAATCGGAAAGACAATATTTTCATAAACGCTGAGAACAGGTACAAGATTATACGATTGAAATACAAATCCGATTTTTCTTCTTCTGAAGATGGTGCGGGCATCATCTTTCATTGTGAAAATATCATTTCCCTCAATTAACACTTTTCCGCCAGTCGGGCTGTCCAATCCTCCAAGCAAGTGCAGGAGAGTTGATTTACCACTTCCTGAAGTTCCAATGACAGCAACAAATTCTCCCTGATCAACGGAAATATTTGCATGATTAAGTGCTATAACTTCTGTTGTTCCACTTCCGTAAATTTTTGTAAGATCTTTAGTTTTTAAAACATTCATTTTTATTCCTCCCAAAAATAAAGTGCAGTAATTTTTTCTTACTGCACTTAATATACCATCTTATTCTTTCCAGAATCTTTCTGAAATCTAACAGAATTGAAAGATTTATTTTGGAAGATAAATTTCAAATATCGAACCTTCCCCCAGTTTCGACTGCAAGTGAATATAGCCACCCTGTTTCTCAATAATCTCTCTTGACAGATAAAGTCCGATTCCTGTTCCCTCCGTTTCACTTACATTAGAGCCACGGTTGAATCTTCCAAATATTTTTTCCTGTTCTTCCTCTGCAATCCCGATACCATTGTCCTGAATTGAGATACACGCAAATAGTTCATAGGATTTCACTGAAATTGTAATAGTTCCATTTTCATTGGTATATTTCACTGCATTGTCAATGATGTTGAACAAGGCTTCCACTGTCCATTTCAAATCAAAGATCGCTGTTGTGCTTTCCTTGCCGCAAATAACCGTGATATTTTTTTTCAGAGCTTTTTTCTCAGCCTGATCTACGGCTTTCGCAATCAAATTATTGATACTGTTGGATTTCGGATTGAATTGCAACGTTCCCGTTTCAAGCCGTGATGTTTTTATCAGCGACTGAATCAGAAATTCCAGTTTCAGAGCCTGTTTTTGAATCTCATCAGCAAGAAATTTTGATGTTTCATCTAAGTTTTGTTCCTGGAGCAGTTGCGTATATAGTTCAATATTAGTCAGCGGTGTTTTTGTCTGATGAGAGATGTCTGTAACAAGTTCTTTAATTTTTTCCCGCTCCAGATTGATTTTTTGACTGGATAATTTTGATGATGTCAGATATCGATACCATTTTGATTCGATAGAAGAAAGTCTGCTTTCGTCATAAGATGTTTCCGTAAATGTCCCATTGATACCATCTTCCAGCATCTGATCCAATCTGTCAAGTAATTTTTTATTATTGAACATCATTCGTTTCTCCATGTGTAGCCGATACCGTATACTGTCTGGATCCTATTTCCGGCATCAAGTTTTTTTCGCAGTCGGTTCACCGTTACAGACAACGCATTTTCATCGACAAATTCCGCCCCGTTCGACCAGATACGGTCGATCAGTATCTCTCTTGTAACGACCTGATTTCGATTGAATACAAGAATCTTCAGGAGTTTTTGCTCTGTCTTACTGAGTTCAACAGGGGTGTCATTAAAAAAGAATTCCATTCGTTCAAAGTAGAAATGATAGTTTTCATCTTGATATTCTGTGGAAGAAGTTTGTTTTTTCAAAACTTTTTCAATTCTTGCACGAAGTACCATCAGACTGAATGGTTTTGTGATATAGTCGTCTGCACCAAGTTCCAACCCCATCACTTCATCTGTTTCCAGATCATTTGCAGTCAGAATCACGACCGGAACATTGGAAGTTGTTCGCAGATCTTTTAAGAATGCAAATCCGTTTCCGTCAGGAAGATTGATGTCCAGAATAATCAGATTGGTTTTTCGGTCTTTTTTGAAATCTGAAAGTTTATAGAGTTGTTCAGTGTGGTATCCGCAGCTTTTCAAGGCAAGCGATATGCCGTTATTTAATGCATAGTCATCTTCTATAATTGTAATGTCAAACATATTTTTATCGATCCTTTTGTGTGTAACAGATGTAGTTTTATTATACCATATAAATCAACACTTGACAATATGAATTTGAATTTGATTAAGAGATTGATTTTCTTTATCACGTAAAGTTCCACAGACCAAAAAATATCTGACGATTTGGGAACTTGAAAAAAATGCCGATTTGCTTTTTTATTGCTTTTGTGCTATGATGATTACAGCAAATTTACCAGCCTGTCTATAGATTCGGAGATGATGATATCGACAGACCATACACTGACTTCAAAACGCTGTATGCAGTAAACGAGCAGATTAGGAAGTTGATCCGTCATCAGGAATATTCCGACAGACGTGAAAGACGAAGAAGCATCACATATCATGATAATCTTTACATTCCGCCTGATTGGGAGGATATACAGCTGCTTGCCATGCGGCAGGCACTTCTGAAACTCAAAGATCTGCATTCGGATAAATTTGAAGTCTTGATCGGTTTCTATTATGGAAACTACAAAACAATCAAAGCATACGCCGTAACATACGGCATATCCAGACAGGCAATGTCCAAAAAGCTGCATAAAACTCTGGAACTGCTTCGTTTTCTGTGCTTTGAAGAACTTGAGAATCTTGAAAACTGAATATGAAGAACGCACCAAACCTGATTGCTGCAATTTTGTAACAAATTGCGACGATTCAGCAACAGTTTTTCTTTTGTGGTTGCGTTTATTCCGCTTTTGCGCTAAAATAGAAAGAGCAATTTTAAGCCTGTCAGTATAGGAGGAAACAAGTATGCAGACAGGAAAAATCACTGCTCTATATGCCCGATTTTCTTTTGACGACGGGATTGACACGGAAAGCGGAAGCATTGAACATCAGAAAGCACTGCTTAAAAATTATGCGGAATCCAATGGTTTTACGAATCTTTCCTATTATGCAGATGACGGATATACAGGTACAAATTTCAACAGACCAGATTTTCAGCGTATGATGGATGACATCAAAAATGGCTTTGTCGAAACAGTAATTGTCAAGGATATGAGCCGACTGGGTAGAAATTATCTCATGGTCGGTCAATATGTGGAAATTGACTCTCCGAAATACCATGTACGATTTATTGCGATAAGCGATAATGTAGACTCCGCCAAGGGAATGAATGAACTGCTGCCAATCAATAATCTGATGAATGAATGGTACAGCAGGGACATTTCCAAAAAGATTCGCTCTATGATGCGACAGAAAGGCAACAGTGGTCAGCACATCACTTCAAAATTGCCGTATGGATATTACAATACACCAGAAAACAAGCAGGAGTGGCTGATCGATAAAGAAGCTGCTGAGGTAGTCAGAGAAATCTTTGAACTGTATGTTTATCACGCAATGGGAACAAAGCAGATCGCTATGCAGTTACAGGCTGAAAAACGTGTGGGAGTAGAATATCATAAGAAAATCCGTAAAGGCATTGCAGTCACTGCTGAAAATATTTACTCCTGGTGCAGTGCAACTGTGGTTTCTATTCTCAAACGACAGGAATATGTCGGAGATACAGTCAATTTTCGTACAGAGCGAACCTCTTACAAGAATAAGACTGTGATCTACAATGGAAGCGATAAAATCAAGATCTTTCCGAATACGCATCCTGCAATCATCAGCCGTGAACTGTTTCAAATGGCACAGGACAAATGTGAAAAAACGATACGTCATCCGTCCAGACCGCACAAATATCTTTTTGGTGACTATCTGTATTGCATGGACTGTCACGCAAGAATGCACGGCAGACAGTGTGGCACAAAGCGTGAGAATACTCTTTATTGTTATGAATGTGCAACCTACCGAAAAAGCAAAGGGTGTTACTTTCACGGTGTTCCAGAAAAGTATCTTGAAGATGAAGTCCTGAGAGCTATTCAGAGAATCATGAGCAAGGCAAAATCTGATTCTGATGAATTTCACAGAATCATGCAGAATCATTTAGAAAAGAAGTCTGATGACAGCAAAGCCGTTATTTCCGCTGATCTTGAAAAAGCACAGCTTCGCATTGCAGAAATTGACAAGTACATTCAAGGCTTATTTGAAGCAAAAGTCAGGGGTGAAATAGATGGAGCTTTATTTGCAAGTTTGAAAAAAACTTACGATGAAGAAAAAGAACAGCTTAACGCATTTGTTGCAGAACTCATAGGCAAACTTCATGAGAAAAATGAATCTGCAAACAAGGTCAAACTGTTGATGCAGGCAATCAAAAAGCATGATGCCGTTACAGAACTAACTCCGCAGATATTGGCTGACTTTATCGAACATATTGAAGTTGGCAAATGTCAAAACACAAGCAAAAAGTTGCCGTTTTCCAAAAGAGATAACGCAATTTCGGTGTTTTTTCGGGGTATCGGCATCTTTTAATTAGATAGATTTACAATATAAGTGCAACACAAAAAAAGAATGACACATAAAGCCACTCGTGTTATAATGGGAGTAGTCACACAACCATAAAACAGGA
>JABLTO010012744.1_pt1 | contig 10770 bp, 11 predicted proteins | sample 7160091 | NCBI WGS metagenome assembly JABLTO01 (sample SAMN14651225, study PRJNA627086) | human gut metagenome | isolation source: feces | host: Homo sapiens
AATTACGAGATACTATCTCTTCACTGCTGTACGGCGACATGGAATATATGCCCGGCTACCTTGAAGTCCATGTCGCCGAGGAAGTCTTCCATACCCTGGATATCACTGAGGATAGCTATATCATCTTCTTCCTTGATAAGACCCATGGCAATACCTGCTACAGGAGCCTTGATAGGTACGCCCGCGTCCATAAGAGAAAGTGTGCTTCCGCATACTGATGCCTGTGAAGTACTGCCGTTTGACGAAAGGACTTCTGATACGAGTCTTATAGCATAAGGGAACTCTTCTACAGGCGGAATAACAGGGAGGAGAGCTCTTTCAGCGAGCGCGCCGTGTCCGATCTCTCTTCTGCCCGGGCTCCTTGATGTCCTTGCCTCACCTACGCTGTAAGGAGGGAAATTGTAGTGATGTATATATCTCTTTTCTGTTTCTTCCGAAATACCGTCAAGTACCTGGCTCTCACCTACAGCGCCAAGCGTAGCTACTGTAAGTACCTGAGTCTGTCCTCTTGTGAACAGGCCTGAACCGTGAGTCCTAGGAAGGAATCCTGTTTCACACCAGATAGGTCTGATCTCTGTAGTCTTTCTTCCGTCAGGACGAACGCCTTCATGGATGATGAGGTCTCTCATCTGTTCCTTACGGATCTTGTATAATACATCATCGATATCCTTGCCGTTTTCAGGATATTCTTCAATGAACTTTGCCTTTGTATCTGCTTCGAGCTTGTCCATAGCATTCTGACGCTCTGTCTTATCATGGATCTGGATAGCAGCTCTCATGTCAGCAGTTTCAAACTCTCTAATAGCCTTTTCAAGATCTTCAGGAATATTATGCTCAGGCATAGGCTTCTTTTCCTTGCCTACTTCAGCTGTTATCTGATTTATAAATGTAACGAGCTTCTTTATCTCTTCATGTGCAAACATGATGCCGTCGAGTATGTCTTTTTCAGGAACTTCGTTGGCGCCTGCCTCTACCATCATGATAGCATCCATAGTGCCTGATACAGTCAGGTTCATATCACTGACAGCTCTCTGCTCAAGTGAAGGGTTTACTACGAACTCACCATCAACTCTTCCTATCCTTACTGAACCTGTAGGACCGTCCCATGGAATATCTGAAATAGAAAGAGCTACAGATGAACCGATCATAGCCGCGATATCTGACGGGCAGTCGTTATCAACGCACATTACTGTAGCGACGACAACTACATCGTTGTAATATCCCTTAGGGAAGAGCGGTCTGATAGGTCTGTCCATAAGTCTTGATGAAAGGATCGCCTTTTCTGAAGGTCTGCCTTCTCTCTTTATAAAGCCGCCAGGTATCTTTCCTGCAGCGTACATTCTTTCTTCATAGTCACAGCTAAGCGGAAAAAAGTCTATATCTTCTCTCGGTTCAGCTGAAGCTGTAGCTGTTACGTTTACTACTGTGTCACCAAGTCTGATAGTAGCTGCCCCGTTAGCCATTCCGGCTACCTTGCCTATCTCGACCTGGAGAAGCTTGCCGCCTAAAGCGGTCCTGAATGTGTGATAATCTTCAAATCTCATCAGTCTGATTTCCTCCATTTTGATGTTTGCAGTAATGCTGACCTCCGGTCGATCCCGGATAGCAGCAGTCCCTGCTGATCCCATCACGACCCGACTTGACAATTCAAAGCGCCTGAATTATCTGACGCGCTGGATTCTCAAGTCCTGATCTGACGGAACTGTTGTGAATCAACGTTTTCAATATATACTTAAAGCGGGGCACACAAAAAATGCCCCGCTTTTCAGCCGAATTATTTTCTTAAACCGAGACGCGCGATGAGTGCTCTGTATCTTTCGAGATCCTTTTCCTTGAGGTAAGCAAGAAGATTTCTTCTCTGACCTACCATCTTAAGAAGACCTCTTCTTGAATGATGGTCCTTCTTGTGGATCTTGAGGTGCTCATTGAGGTCATTGATCCTGTAAGTAAGGATAGCTACCTGTACTTCCGGCGAACCAGTATCGCCTTCGTGTGTTGCGTACTCAGCAATAATTTCTGCCTTTTTCTTCTGATCGATCATTTTTTTCTCCTTTTCTGAATTCTCCTGCGACCGGGTAGTATGCCGGAGTTGCACACAACGCAGTCACGGAACTTACTTACGATGTATTTATGTGCAGTATATCTGCACACCGTTTATAATTATACAAGCATAAACAACCTGTGTCAAGCGTATGAAATATTAAAGGCCATGCTCTTTTCTGACGAGCACAGAATCATCGTGTATCTGCTTTTTCAACGCTTCCAGATCATCAAAAATCTGCTCGTCGCGTATTTTTTTCAGAAACTCTACCGTTATTTTTTTATCATAAATATTTTCATTAAAATTAAAGATATTTGTTTCGATATTCTTTCCATACTCGCCTATCGTCGGTTTATTGCCTACATTTGTTATGCTGCAGTATTTTACGCCTTCGACATAGCAGTATGTCATGTAAACGCCGTTTGGAAGAGCCGCCATACTTTCGTCTATAACGATATTGCATGTAGGAAAGCCTATAGTCCTTCCTATCTCATTTCCGTGTATAACAGTACCTCTTATCGTGAAATTCCTGCCAAGAAGCTCCGGTACTGCCTCCACATCGCCGTTCATGATCTTCTCGCGTATAAGCGTGCTGCTCACTACCTGACCGTTTACCTTTACAGGATCAACGACCGCAACATCAAACCTGCCTGCCGCCATGCCTCGCAGCATATCTGCCGTCCCGGCAGCTTTATACCCGTATGTAAAATTAAATCCGCATACAGCAGTGTCTATCCTGAATCTTTCTATAAGCACTTTATCCACGAAATCCTGCGGACTCAGCTTCATTATCTCTTCAAAGCTTATGGAAAAAAGATAATCTACACCCATTTCTTCAAGTATTTCTATCTTCTCATCCTCATATATAATATTTCTTACAACGCTGTTTCCTGCGATCACGTTGCGCGGATGATTTGAAAATGTAAATACTGCGCTTTTTATTCCCTTTTCCTCCGCCGTCTTTACTGCTTTTTTTATAAGGACCTGATGTCCTTTATGGATACCGTCAAAGTTTCCGAGTGCTACTGCAGTTTTTTCTATATCTTGTATTTCAGCTAAATTTCTGAATATCACCATCTGAAAAACACCTTACCTGCTTTAAAATTTCTTTTTTCACTATCATATACTGCAGTTCCCAGAAACTGACCTGCTGCGCCGTAAACGCAGAACATATCCGAATATTTTTCACCGGATCTGAGCTTGTTTTCCTTTTTAACAGTAACTTTTACCGGGGAAAGTCTGCCTCCGTTAACATATTTGCCTTGTTCCTCTTCATTGAGAAATATACTTCCGAAATCTTCAAGGCGTCTGTCTACAGGAACTATGAATCTGCTCATGTCATAATCAAATGAGCTGCTGCGGCGTCTTGCATATATGTCATCGACGCTTATGCCCTCATTTTCAGATACATACTCAGCTATATCTTCCAGAGTTACTGCATCTTCCATCGAAAAGCTTCCGCTCCTCGTTCTGACAAGAAATGACATTGCAGCTCCGCATCCAAGCTTTTCACCGATATCAGTGCATATACTGCGCACGTATGTGCCCTTTGAGCATTTTACATCAAACATCACACGGCCCGGTTCATGAAATACAGATACCGGTTCTATACTGTAAACAGTTATACTTCTCGGCTCTATCTCTACATCCTCGCCGCTGCGCGCATATTCATAAAGATGCTTTCCGTTTTTCCGTATTGCAGAATATATCGGCGGATACTGATCCTGCTCGCCCTCCATGGTACGAATAGCTTCAAGCACCATATCCTCTGTAATGTCAGACACAGGTACGCGGGCTCCGCCCGCATGCTCAACTGCTGTTCCCCATATGTCACCCGTATCGGTAACTTTTCCGAGAAACAGCTCACACCTGTATTCTTTTTCATCACATTCTACATACTCTGCCGCACGCGTCGCTGCTCCGACACACATCGATAACACACCGGCTGCCATTGGGTCAAGAGTGCCTGTATGACCTATTTTTTTAGTACAAAGTATCCGTCTGAGCGCTGAAACGGCATCATGAGATGTCATTCCTGCAGGCTTCAGCAGATTTATAAATCCATCCAAAAGAAAATTTCCTTTCTTTTATTTTGTGTTGTTAAGCTCGCTCATCATACTCAGCCATAACACTTTCGACTTCTGCCTTAATAAGAGGAAGTGTTTCTTCCATAGTCTTGAGTACAGTGCAGCCTGCAGCATGCTTATGTCCGCCTCCTCCGAGCTTTACGCATATCTCAGCAACGTCCACATAATTTTTGCTTCTGAAGCCTACTTTTATCTCATGCTCGCTCATCTCCCTGAGGAATATTGCGACCTCGACACCCTGTATATCGCGAAGCGTAGAATTTATACCGTCACTTTCACTTGTCTTTGCGCCTGCTTTTTCGTACATATCAAGAGTTACGTATGCCATAGCTGCGCGACCGTCACAGAATATCTGCATATTGTCCATTATCATAGCATGAAGCTTTAGCTTCTGAAGTCTCTGACTCTGATACAGCGTTATATTTATATTTTTCTTGTCTATACCAAGTTCTATAAGCTCAGCTGCAATGATATGTGTTTTTTTAGTTGTATTTGTATACTGGAAATTTCCTGTATCTGTTACAATTCCGGTATACAGAGCTTCTCCGGCTTCAACATCAAGTTTAACATCCATGAAGTCATACAGCTCGTATAAAAGCTCGCATGTAGCGGCAGCGTAAGGATCAACAAGATTTACATCGGCAAAACCTGTTTCTGTAACATGGTGATCCACACATGCTGTGCGTTTTCCCGCTCCGAAAAATATATGCTCTCTTTTGGGAAATCTGTCAACATTACTGCAGTCAAGCGCGATGCAAAGATCGCGCTCCGGCAGTTCAGTTTCTTTATCCGCATATATTACATAATTTTTATCAAGGAACTTAAGATTGTCAGGTATTTCATCTTCCATGACGATGTCAGCTGTTTTCCCCATCTTTCGCATAAGTCCGCACAGTGACGCGCATGAACCCATTGCATCGCCATCAGCTACCATATGCGGAAAAATATATATTGTATGTGAATCATTTAATGCATCTGCTATCTTCTGCATATTTTCGTTTCTGACATCAAAACCTGCCATATCTTATTCACTCCTTTCCTCACTGTCATCATTATTGTCATATTTATCGATGCCGAGACTGTCGATTATCTTTGACATATGACGACCATATTCGATAGAATTGTCTATCTTAAAGCTCAGCTCGGGTACATGTCTGAGCTTTACGTTCTTGCCTATCTCTCTTCTGATGACGCCTGACGCACTCTTCATAGCCTTCAATATATCATCTTTTTCTTTTTCATCAGCATCATCGCTTATGCTTTTGCCGAGAACAGAAAGGTATACTGTCGCATAGCTTCCGTCATCTGAAACATCAACGCCGGAAACACTGACCATCTTGCCTTTCAGTCTCGGATCCTTCAGTTCAAACAGGAGCATGTTTCCTGTTATCTTTCTTATCTCCTCAGCGAGTCTGCCTGCTCTGTAGCCTTTGGCCATTTTATCTGTCCTCTTTTTCTTTTATATCATTACACATTAAAGGACTTATTTTCTCTCTACCTCTACCATCTTAAAGGCTTCGATTATATCGCCTTCCTTGATGTCATTGTAGTTTTCGATTCCGATACCGCATTCGAATCCGTGGTTTACTTCCTTTGCGTCATCCTTGAATCTCTTGAGTGAAGATATTTTTCCTTCGTGTATTACTATGCCCTCTCTTACGAGTCTTACTCCGGCATTTCTTTCTACCTTTCCTGTAAGAACGTAAGCTCCGGCTATTATTCCTACGTTAGGTACCTTGAATGTATTTCTTACCTCAACTGTACCGATGACCTGCTCTACATATTCCGGATCAAGCATTCCCTTAAGAGCCTGCTCTACATCTTCTATAGCCTCATAAATAACACTGTAGGTCCTGATCTCAACACCGTCTCTCGCTGCTACGCTCTGTACAGCGGCAACAGGTCTTACGTTGAATCCTATGATTATAGCGTCTGTAGTGCTTGCAAGCATTACATCTGACTCTGTTATAGTACCTACACCCGTGTGAATTATCTTTACAGCTACCTCTTCATTTCTGAGCTTTTCAAGTGATGTTACAAGAGCTCCTACAGAGCCCTGAACGTCTGCCTTTATTATAAGGTTGAGTTCCTTGAGGCTTCCCTGCTCTATCTGGCTGAAGAGCTGGTCGAGAGTTACTCCTGCAGTCTTCTGCATTATCTGTTCTCTCTGCTTTTCTTTTCTATGTTCAGCTATTTCACGAGCTACCTTATCTGAGCTTACAGCATTGAATTCGTCACCGGCTTCAGGTACTTCTGTAAGGCCAAGTACCTCTACAGCTGTAGCAGGTCCAGCCTTTTTAAGTGCTTCTCCCTTAAAGTTAGTCATGGCTTTTATACGTCCGCTGCAGTTTCCTGCTACTATTGCCATACCTACATGCATAGTTCCGTTAAGAACGAGAAGTGTCGCTACCGGGCCTCTCTGCTTATCAAGTCTTGCTTCTATAACTGAACCGAGTGCAAGTCTTGAAGGATTTGCCTTTAACTCGAGCATTTCAGCCTGGAGAAGGATCATCTCGAGAAGCGTATCTATACCCTCGCCTGTCTTTGCAGAAACAGGAACGCATATAACATCTCCGCCCCATTCTTCGACAAGTATGCCGTTTTCTGCAAGGTCTTTCTTTACATTGTCGATGTTTGCGCCCGGTTTATCGATCTTGTTTATAGCTACTATAATAGGAACTGACGCAGCTTTTGCATGGCTGATAGCTTCTACTGTCTGAGGCTTTACACTGTCATCCGCTGCTACTACAAGTACAGCTATATCTGTCACATAAGCGCCTCTTGCACGCATAGCTGTAAATGCTTCGTGACCCGGAGTATCAAGGAATACTATCCTCTGTCCATTATGTGTTATTTCTGAAGCACCGATGTGCTGAGTTATACCGCCTGATTCGCTTGAAGTCACACTTGTCTGTCTTATACGGTCAAGAAGCGATGTCTTACCATGGTCAACGTGACCCATTACCGTAATAATAGGTGGTCTTGGCTCAAGATCTTCCTCACGGTCTGTGAAGTTTTCGATGCCCTCTTCTACTTCCTCTTCCTCTACTTTACCTATTACGATAGTCTTTCCGAGCTCATCTCCAAGTATCTGAACTGTATCTTCATCAAGGTTCTGGTTTATATTTGCCATGATACCCATTTTCATGAGCGTCATGATTATCTGTGATGTTGAAACATCTATCTGCTCTGAAAGTCCCTTTACCGTGATAGGTACTGTTACTATGATAGCTCCTTCAGGAAGTGCTGCAAGTTCTTCTTCTGCCTTTCTTGCAGCTTCCTTGCGCTGTTCCTTTCTGATGTCCTTTTTATGTGAATGCTGCGGCTTTGACATTTTCATCATATTAGGGCGTCCGCCTTTCTTATCACCACTGCCGTTTCTGCGCTTTGAATTTTCTCCGTCGCCATTCGTTCTGCGGTTACGATCTCTTTCTTTATTGTCGCGATTGTTTCTTGAATCACGTCTCTGCTGCTTCTGATCTGCTGCCGGAGCGCTGTCTCCGCCATATGATGCATTCCTCTGTCCGCCGGAAGTTCTGCGTTCACCTCTGTCCTGTCTGTCGCCGCGTTCATTTTTTTCATTGCGTGGGTTTCTGTCCTGTCTTGCAGGTCTTTCGCCGCGTGGTTTTCTGTTTCCGTCAGCATTTCCGCCGTTAGCGTTCTGAAATGGTCTTTTTCTTCCGTCAGTGCTTCTGCCTTCTCCTGAAGGTCTTGTATTTCTCTGCTGACGCTGTTCACCATTTCCGCCCTGTCTGTCATTCTTCTGGCTTGAAGGTCTTGACTGACTTCTTCCCTGGTTTCTGTCACCTGATTCATTCTTCTTTGATGCAGGAGCATCTGAAGCAGGTCTGGCCGCTCTCTGTGGCTTATCTGCAGGTTTTTTGCTCTTTGATACAGCATTTCTGACTGCAGCGCAGTCATCATCATTCAGGTTATTCATATGGTTAGTTGCATCTATTCCCATTTTTTTCAGTCTTTCGAGCAGATCCTTGTTGCTCATATTAAGACTCTTTGCTAATTCATATACTCTCATTGGCATAAAACAGCACCTCCTTATTATTCTTCAGAAATTAATTTCTCATTCTGGATCTCCTTTATCATCACTTCTGCAAAATTCCGATCTGTGATTCCGTATATTCCCCTGCCTGTAAATCCTGTCATTTGTGACAAAGTATCGACAGTTCCATATACTTCGAATTCTACACCGTATCTGCTGCAAAGGTTTTTAAATCTATCTCTTGTATTTTCCGACGCGTCAGACGCGACGATGATAAGCTTGATATTTCCTTTACTTATAGTGTGAACGCATGTCTGGTAACCGGAAACGATCTTTCCCGCTCTCCTTGCCAGGCCCAGATAGCTCTCAATTTTCTTTTTTTTCATATTTTTCGAGTTCCTCAAATATCGCGTCGAGTTTTTCAGAAGATATCGTCATACCCAGACTGCGTGATATTGCCTGCTTTTTGCGTGCGATCTTAAAGCACGCTGCATCAGGGCACAGATAAACTCCGCGGCCCTGAGCCTTGCCGGTAACGTCCAGCATTACATTACCTTCTTTATCTCCAACGATCCTGATAAGCTCTTTTTTTGGTTTTGACTGCATGCACCCTGCACATCTGCGCATGGGTATCTTTTTTGTTTTCATAAAAAATTACCTGTCTGAATCATCGTATACAGTAAAGCCCTCATCTTCAGGATCTTCAGCTTCGTCAACATATATGTCCTGATCCTGTGCACTTTCTGTATCATTATCTTCATCAGCATATTCACTGTTGTATTCTGTATATCCGGCTTCTTCCTGTGCCTCTTCATACTGAGAATGGCTCTTTATATCTATCTTCCATCCGCAGAGCTTTGCAGCAAGACGAACATTCTGACCTTCCTTGCCTATTGCAAGTGAGAGCTGGAAATCAGGAACTATTACGGTAGCTGACTGCTCTTCTTCATTTATAAATACTTTTTCAGTCTTTGCCGGGCTGAGTGCACTTCTTACGAGTTCTTCAGGTCTGTCGCTCCAGCTTATGATATCTATCTTTTCATCAAAGAGTTCATCCACAACAGCCTGTACTCTCGTACCTCTAGGACCTACACATGCTCCTACAGGATCAACATCAGGGTCTGATGTATATACAGCCATCTTTGTCCTTGAGCCTGCTTCTCTTGAGATGCTCTTTATCTCAACTATACCGTCTCTTATCTCAGGAACTTCAAGCTCAAACAGACGCTTTACAAGTCCCGGATGTGATCTTGACAGATATACCTGAGGACCCTTTGTTGTTTTCTTTACATCCATTATATATACTTTAAGTCTTGAGTTAACAGCATATTTTTCACCACGCACCTGTTCATTTACTGAAAGTATACCCTCTGCCTTTCCTATGTTTATAAACACAGTGTCATTGCTGATCCTCTGAACCGTACCTGTTACGATCTCTCCCTGTCTGTTTGAGAATTCATCGTATACCTGTCCTCTTTCGGCTTCTCTTATCCTCTGAACTACTACCTGCTTTGCGGTCTGTGCAGCTATTCTGCCGAAATCCTTAGGTGTTACTCTGTTTTCAATAACATCACCGAGCTTATATGACGGATCTATTTCATGAGCTTCATCGAGTGTAAGTTCACCGTATTCATCCATAACTTCTTCGTCAGTAACTACGATCTTCCTCATGAATACGTCTATATCACCAGTCACCTTGTTTATATTTACGCGCACATTTTGAGAATTACTGTAATTCTTCTTATATGCGGAAACAAGGGCCGACTCTATAGCATCGATAAGAGCGTCCTTGGATATTCCTTTTTCCTTTTCCAGTTCCTCGACTGCAAGGATAAATTCCTTGTTCATTTCTTTATGTTTTCCTCCTTATATGATAACTGACAGATTTATTTTTGAGATCTGATCAAACGGGATCTCAAAGTTCTGATTTTTTTCATCGATAAATGAAACAATACCCTCGTTAAGTCCCACAAGTTCTGCACAGAACTGCTTTCTATTGTCTATAGCCTTATAAAGTTTCACATCAACAAGCCTGCCTGCATAACGTCTGTAATCGTCTTCCTTTATAAGTGGACGGTCAAGTCCCGGTGAAGATACTTCAAGCATATAATTTTCTGCTATCGGATCCTCTTCATCAAGTCTGTCACTGAGGAATCGGCTTACTTTCTCACATTCCTCTATATCAACGTATTCGTCTTCTCCGTCAGGTCTTTCCGGTTTGTCTATATAAACGCGCAGAAAACGCTCTCTGCCTTCCTTGACAAACTCAACATTGAAAAGCTCCAGATCATTTTCCGCGAGAAAATCAACAAGCAATTCAGCTACAATGTCTTTTACCTTTTTCTTTGCCACAGCTCATTTCCTTTCCGTGTCTTAAGTTTCCCCATACAACACACAGAGAGTGGGAATAAACCCACTCTCTGAAACAACTAAGTCATGATTTTGACTTTTCTTGTTATAGAATAACATACAGACAGGTTTATTGCAATAACTAAAGACCAAATAAAGTAAGCTGATCTGACTCAGGCAGGCCATCAAGCACACCGTACTCTCTAAGCGTTTCCATATTTGTATTATTTACGGAAGTTCTCGTACTTATATCTTCTATAGAACTGAATCTCTGTTTTTTATATTCATCAGTAAGA
>JABLTO010066903.1_pt1 | contig 10769 bp, 4 predicted proteins | sample 7160091 | NCBI WGS metagenome assembly JABLTO01 (sample SAMN14651225, study PRJNA627086) | human gut metagenome | isolation source: feces | host: Homo sapiens
AGAGATGTAACTATGAAAAGCATAAAGAAAGAGTATACAGCCCCCAAGGCTGAAGTAATAGAATTTGAGTGCGAAGATATATTACTGGCAAGCGGACTTATAGATAAGAAATATACCAAAGTCGGCACAAAGAAATGGTTTGAAGGACTGGGCGGTTCTGTATCAACATCTGGTGCCCAAAGCTGGACTGATAGCATTGGCAACGGTCAGTAATCTTCAGCACAAAACCATTACTAACAAATGAATATATTCCCATAGGGATATATATAACACAGAAACACAATCCTAACACGGAAAGACCGCAGGCAAATAACGCCTGCGGCTTTTTGTGTTGATTACGCCTGCGGCGCAGGCGCATTTTGCCGCATTTGAAAAATGCGGCAAGCAAGCACGGTAGGGCACCGCAGGCGCCACGTGAGGCGGGCAGAGCCCTAAATTTCCTTTGCCTTTCGGTAAAAGGTTCTTATGTTCATATTAAGCTTGGCTGCGGCTTCTTTGGCTGTGATGGAGCCATCCCTCCACATCCTGCATACTTTTTTAAAGTTTTTGGGAGTTCCAATCTCCGGTCTCCCAAACTTAACTCCTCTGTCTTTGGCGGCGACTATTCCCTCTTGCTGGCGGCTTTTGATGTTTTCCCTTTCGTTCTGCGCTACATAGGAGAGAAGCTGGAGCACTATGTCCGCTATAAAAGTTCCTGTTAAGTCTTTATTCACTGTGGTATCCAGAAGGGGCATGTCCAGTATTTTTATATCCGCCTTTTTTGTCTTGGTTATAGTCCGCCATTCTTCCAGTATCTCGGTGTAATTTCTGCCCAGGCGGTCAATACTCTTGACTATCAGCAGGTCGTCCTCTTTTAGCTTACGTTTCAGTCTGCGGTAGTTTGTTCTGTTAAAGTCCTTTCCGCTTTGCTTGTCCACAAAGATATTCTCTTTTGAGATATGTATTCTGTCAAACGCCATAAGCTGTCTTGCCTCGCACTGATCCTTTGATGAAACTCTTGCATAACCGTATACCATGATTATGTCCTCCTTTTTTAATTTATATTTGAGGTGTTCGCCGCTCATACGGCGCGGCGGGGAGCCTCAATGTAAATAATATCACAGTGGGGTGACATGTTGCCTTTTTTCAAAAGGCAGCAAAATTGTTTTCGGCTCATTTTATTAACTTATCCCATGTAATTTATATTCTCACATTGGTGTATCTGTCGCCTAGCCCTGTTCCGCCCGCCAGACCCGGGCGGCGTCGGTTTTCCCCTTCGGGGAAACCGATTGGGGCTCACGCCCCAAACCCCAAGTGAATTAACATAGGGCTCCCGAAAAATCGAAAGACTTTTTGGGATAGAGGAGGAGCAAGGCAGTGCGCGAACGTTTTTCTTATAAAGAAAAACGGAGCTTAGCGGACTTTGCTCCGACGACATAGCAAAGTCAATCCCTACAAAATTAAACACAGCAATTTTTGTCTTATTTTATAACTTAGTTGACTATTATTCTCTTGAGAAATATGTTAGAATAGAATCAACAAAAAATATTTTACAAAAAGGGGAATTTTTATGAAAGTTAAAAGATTGTTTTCATTGGTTTTAGCTTTGACTGTTATGGCAACAGTGTTTGCTATGCCTGTCAGCGCCGCCTCCCTTGCGGGAACGGATTACGGAACCGTTACCCAAAACAGCGACGGCTCGGTCACGCTGAACTTCGGCGCAGACTCCATAACCGTCAAGGGAAACAGAGGCGACATGGTTACGGACAGCGCAAACGGCAACGTGCTTCGCCCGGACAACCTGAGAACCAACGACTCAAATGAGGCGGTTCTCACCATGGGCGAGGTTGACCTGAATAACACGGGTTACGACAAGATTGACCTGTATGTTGCCAGCAAGAACGACGCGGCGGTAACGGTTAAGGTAGGGGAGACAGAGGTTGCTGCCTTTGCCAACGTGAACAACGGGGCTTGGGACTCATTTAAAACCAACACCGCAAGCCTGACCACAACCGAAGCTTCGGGCAACCTGACCTTAAACATAACAGGAATTGGGGCAAATCAGTACTGCGGAAATTATGTATATGTTAAGTTATACGGCAGCGGCGGTTCTGTGGTTCCCGACCCGACGCCCACAGCGGCTCCTCCCGAGCCTGCACCCACGGCTGACCCTGATATGCCTTACACCGTAACAGGGGCGGAATATGACGACAGCGGCGACTTGCAGGTTACATATGTTAAGGGCGAGGACGCTCCCGAGGGCGCAACTCTGCTTGCGGCTTCCTATGCGGATTCAAGCGAGGCGGAGATGACAGCAATGACCAACGTTCCGCTTAACGGCAGCGGAGCTCAGACAGTTGCTCTCAGCAAGCCGGAGCGAGGAATTGTTAAGGTATTCATCTGGGACGGAATAAGCTCTATGCAGCCCCTCAGCAACACGAAAAAGATTGCCGTCAACATCTCAAGCGGCGAACCGATTTATATGGACACAAGCTACTCCTTTGAGGAGAGGGCGGCTGACCTTGTTTCAAGAATGACCCTTGAGGAGAAGATTTCACAGCTGGGCAAGGACGCTCCTGCCATTGAGAGGCTGGGAGTTTCTAAGTACCAGTGGTGGAAGGAATGTCTGCACGGCGTGGCGCGCCAGGGACAGGCGACCTCGTTCTCATCGCCCCTGGGACTTTCAAACACATGGGATCGTGAGCTGATATATACAATTTCAGACCTTATCTCAACTGAAATCAGAGCAAAGAGCAACAGATACAACCTCTCGTTCTATACGCCCACAATCAATATGGCGCGGGATCCCAGATGGGGCAGAAACGAGGAGACCTACGGTGAGGATCCGTACCTTACAAGCCAACTGGGAACAGAGTTCGTAAACGGTCTCCAGGGCAACGACCCCAAATATTTAAAGGCTATCGCCACCATTAAGCATTACACGGCGAACAATAACGAATCATACCGCAGAGGCGGCAGCTCCGTTATGACCGAGTTTAACCTGAGGAACTACTACACAAGAGTCTTTAAGGACGTGACCGAGGCGGCAAATCCCGGTTCGGTTATGGCTTCGTACAACGCCACAACAGTATACAGAAACGGCAGCCTTTTGTATAACTACATTCCCTCCGCCGCAAATTCATATACCCAGAACGACTTGCTCAGAAGAAACTGGGGCTTTGACGGATATATTACGACAGACTGCGGCGCAGGTGAGGATCTTATAAACACAAGCGCGTACAAGAAGGGCTCTTTGGGCAGCGATACTTTGGAGCCGGAGGCATACATTGCCAACGCTCTTAAAAACGGAATGGACTTAGAGTGCAACCTGGGCGGAGGAAACAAGACCCAGCAGTACGGCGTTGCGGCAGTTGAAAAGGGATATATTACGGAAGAAGAAATAGAGACAAACGTTTACCGCCTGTTCCTCCAGAGGTTTAGAACCGGTGAATTTGACGAGGAGGCGCCCTACAGAGATATAAGCCCAAGCGTGGTTGAATGCGACGAGCACGTGGCTGTTTCGGAAAAGGCTTCTGAGGACGCATTGGTTCTCTTAAAGAATGATGACAGCTTCCTGCCTCTTAAGAGCGGCGTGAGCAACGTGGCAGTTGTGGGCAACCTGACAAACAGGCTGGCTCTGGGCGACTATTCCGGTTCGCCAACCAAGAACGTTAACCCCATAGACGGTATAACAACGGCTGTTAAGGAGATTAACCCCAATGCAAACGTAACCCTTTTGGGCAGCGTGTCGGACAACGAGTCTTTGTTTGACGTAAAGAGCTTAAAGCTGGTAATGAAGGACGGCAAGGAGAAGGAAATCGACCTGTCCAAGGCAGAGAACGTTTCGGGAATGACCTTAGAGGGCGGCGTGCTTCGGGACGTGACAAGCAAAGCGACGGCCTGCATTAAGAATGTGGACTTCCTGAACGTGGCTTCCATTAAAGTGGAAATGTCTACAGGAAGCCGCAAGGGCGGTTCCTTCGTAATAGCTTACGGTCAGGGCGGACCCACGGTTGCGAGGGCGCAGTCTGCCGTAACAGCGGATAACGACACCTTTGCGGTATGCACAGGTGATTACACAGGCGAGGACGGCGGCTACAACGGAACAGCGGACTTGTACATCTCGGCTGTTCCAAACAACGAGGCGTTTACCGTTGCCAACTACAAGGCTCAGCTTGACGCAGCGGACGTGATTATCGCATACGGCGGAACAGAGCCCCAGCAGGACGGCTTTAACAGAGAAGCTTCAGAGTCAAAGGACAGAACCTCTATCAACCTTTCATCGGAGCAGGCGCACGTTCAGGCTATATGCGACGCTTATCCCGAAAAGACAGTGGTTGTTCTGTCGGCTTTGGGACAGATAAACGTTGAGGGCTTCAAGGACAAGTGCAAGGCTATGCTCTGGACAGCGTACAACGGCCAGGCGCAGGGCACGGCTCTGGGAAATATTCTGACAGGTAAGGCTAACCCGTCCGGCAGACTGACAACAACCTGGTATAAAAATTCGGATGTTGAAAAGATGGAGCTTTCCAACACGAAGGACCAGACAATAGGCGGAATAAAAGGCAAGTACACCGACTACGACATTCAGGCGGACGGAACTAACCCGGGTCATACATACCAGTACTACAGCGGTACGCCGGTATATCCCTTCGGTTACGGCTTGAGCTACACCACCTTTGAATATTCAAACCCGACTGTTGACAAGACCGGCGTTGACGCCAACGGCACGGTTAAGTTCACGGTTGACGTTAAGAACACAGGCACTATGGCAGGCAGAGAGGTTGTTCAGCTATACGTGGCTCACCCCGGCGCAGGAGAGGGCAACACCCCCAAGAAGCAGCTTAAGGGCTTTGAAAAGACGGCTCTGCTTCAGCCCGGAGAGACCGAGACGGTGGAGATTGAGCTTAATGTCAGCGATATGTACCTGTTCAGCGAGAGCGCACAGAAGGATATTGTGCCCACGGGAACATATACCGCATACATCGCAAAGAACGCTGACGACACATCGATTGCAAAGACATTTGACGTAACAGGTGTTCTGGACGCTTCATTAAAGACGGTAAAGGCTCTGCCTGACGGCGTGTCCTTAAACGGTCTTATCTGCGAGGACGGTTCGGCGCTCCAGTCGGTAACCCAAATCAAGGCAAACCTGTCCGCCGTTATGAACGACGAGTCATGGTACGACCTGTCTAAGGCAACGGTTAAGTACGAAAGCTCAAATACAGACGTGGCAACGGTAAACAGCAGCGGCGTTGTAAGCTCGGGAGCATACGAGGGCGTTGCCACTATCACCGCAAGCGTTACAATCGACGGAGTTACCAAGACGGATTCATTCCCGGTTGTAAACAAGCTGCAGATTAAGCCGTCAACCGACGAAATCAACCGGGCGCTTGCTGAACTCAAGGCGGCATACGACAAGCTGCCCATGGCGGCGTATTCCGAGACCAACCGGGCTGAAATTGAGAAGATTTACGCTCACGGCGTTGACGAGATTAAGGCGGCAACAACCAAGGCGGAGCTAGACAACATTCTTGCTCAGAAGATAAACAATATGAACTCTGTGCCTCTGGATAACCTGACCGAGACGTATACCCTGAGCTCGGTTAATCCCAAGCACATCGAAAAGGGAACCATTGACTACCGTGAGGGTGGCATACCCATGTATGACGGAGCAACGGGAACAGTAACAAACGTCAGCCCCTACAGCGGCATACAGATGCAGGTGACCGACAAGGACGGAAACATTGTTGACAGCTCAAAGTTCGTATGGCAGATTAAGAAGTATGACAATTCGGTGCGTAAGGTTGCCGATATAGACAGCGAAACGGGTGAGCTGACAGTATACGGAAACGGAATTATTCAGATTACGGCCGCAAATGTTGAGGAGCTGACCTGCGGAACTCTTATGGTGCAGGTGAACATGCAGATTGAGGGCGAGTACGCCGACGACGGCAACGGAGCGGACTTGACAGACGACCAAAACGGTTCCAGCGGCGGTCACGACGCGGGAAGCACGGCGGATGCGTGGATGGAATACAAGGCGGTTAAGCTGTCCAACCTGGAGAGCATTGCCGTACGCTATGCGGGCAAGAACGCAGGAGTTGTCAATATCAGTCTGGCTAAGAACTCAAATGCGGAAAATCTGATCGCTTCGGCTTCACTGTCGGCAACAAACGGCTGGAGCACCTGGTCAACGGCAGACCTTAAGCTCAACGGTGACGTTCTGTATAACGCACAGCTTAACGGACTCCTTGACGAATACGGCTGCGCAACAGTCTATATCCAGACCAACGGCATTAACCTTGACTATTTCAGGCTCAACTATATAGAAAACAACGATGAGGAGCCATACACCATAGACAAGGTTCTGAACAAAACGGACGGCAGAGTTAAGGTTACTCTGGGCTACAGGGGAAGCGTTCTGCCTACAGATGTTACGCTGACCGCTCAGGCAGCGGGCAAGGCTCCCGTCAGCACTGCGGTAAAGGGCGCAGGCGAGTATGAGCTTGCAACAGGTGCGGCAGACGGAGATAATGTGTCCTTTGTGGTAACCGACTCAGCGGGCAAGGCTCTGTCTCAAACATATGAGCAAATATGGACGGAGCCCGTTGACAGTGAGATTGTGGTATATTCTCTTGACAGCAAGGATTATGACTATACCGTGCTCACGGGAGGCAGCGATAATACAGCTTATGAACAGACAGTAAACGGTCTCAGCGGCTACGGAAGCTGGGCTGTTGCAAACAAGTCAACAAAATATACCTACAGCGACGTAAACGAAAAGACCTATGACTACAGCTTTACAAAGGCATGGCAGGCAGGCGGAGGAAGCACCACAAACAGGTGTCTGTACTTTACGCCTAAGGCTCCTTGCAGGGTAACGGCTCTGTTTAACGGCGGCGAGGCAATACGCAGCATGACCATCTATCAGAGTGAGGACAACAACATAACCCAGCCCGGAACAGGCTCTGATAAGGACTTCAGCCTTGAAATAACGGATATAACAAAGCCGGTTTATGTCTACGGCGGAAGCAGCAATAAGCAGCTCTACGCAATCATTGTTGAGTATTACGGCAGCACGGCGGCAACGGCAGAGGCGGAAGAAGCGGAAGAAGCGCAGGACTTTGACAGACCTGTTCAGTACACCACATGGAACGGCACGCAAGTAACGCTGACCAAAAACGATTTGAGCGGAGAAGCAAAGGTTTGGACTTCCAATATTGACGGTTCAAAAACCCGGCTCAGCACGGAGTTCTTCTATGAAGCAGACCTGCCCTACAGCTATGACGATACCTACGGTATAAACAGGCTCGCGGAATATAAGGGCAGACTTTACGCCGGCTGCGACAACGGCTTGGTGATTGTTTTCACCGACTGTATGAAGTGCTATAAGCTGAAAAAGGCTGCGGATATCGACATAAAGGATATGAGGATTGAGGACGGGGTTATGTATATAACCGACGGAGAGACCGAGGCGGAAATCCCCATGAGCAGCCTGGGAGCCGATACCATCGAGGCAGAGGAGGCTCTGGTTCTGGCAGAGAGCGGAGCGGTACTGATTGACGTTCGTTCAGAGGAGGAGTTTGCGGAGAAGTCCTATGAAGGCTCGGTGAACATTCCCGTAGATAATATTCAAGAGGGACTGAGCTCTTTCGATACAGACACAGCCTTAATTTTCTACTGCTCGGCAGGCTCCAGAGCGGAGACGGCTGTAAATGCCGCAAAGGAAATGGGCTTTGAAAGAGTTTATAACCTGGGAAGTATTGATAAGCTGGTTTAATCAGACTAAAAAAGCAGGGCTCGGCATTTCGCCGACCCCTGCTTTTTGCAATTGTTAATAAATGGGTCAGGATATATGTATATTATTGTGCCGTAGGGGGCGGATTCCTATACGCCCCGCTTGTTATATTAACAGTAAATGTCATATTATGCGGATTTGGGATTTTCTTTAAATCATAATCCCTGTCAATTTATATAATTACATTGGTTTAACTGCGGGGCGTCTGGGAAGCCGCCCCCTACAACTTGGACGGTTACGTATAATTAAATCCGTTTGCAAAATCATTGCCCGCCCCGTCGCGCTTGGGGAGGTCGGGCAAGCGCAACGGGGCGGGCGATTTGCCAAATTATTAAATTTGATTAAAATAATATGCTTTGGAATAAAAAGTAAATACTCACGTGCTGCGTTTGCTTGCCGCATCTGGCAAGCAAGAAAATCAAAAAATCCTTGCCTGTTTGGGCAAGGATTTTTTTAACGTCTGTCTAAATTTATGCAACTGCGCTCTTATTGCTGTCATAAATACCGCGGAGGTACTCATAGAAGTTTGCGATCGATGCTTCCATATAGGGAGCCAGGAAGATAAATCCGATGCCGCATGTGATAATACACAGTGCAAGCCAGCCGATAAAGCTCAGGTGGAGAACAAACAGCTCCCACTTGTGGCCTATCATCATCTGCTTGCTGGCTCTGATTGCGTCTATTGCCGACATATCCTCGTTATCTGCCAGAATGTAATAAGCCATCATATATCTGTAAGAAGCAATAATTCCGGGAATTACAAACAGCAGGCTCCAAAGCATAATAAATACGCTCATAAGCACCTGGAGAACAAAAGCGCGTACCCAAGTATTAAACCCCTCGGAAAATCCGCTGAATATGTATCTGATGTCGCTCTGACCGGATCTAACGAAGTTCAGCATATACTTGCTGACGCCGTATGCAAACAAGGAGGCAACAATACATGCGATAACGCTTCCTACAGATGAGAATATCACGAGAGGAGTGGAAATGTCCTCTAATCCCGTTCCGCCTTGGAGGTTGGTAGAGATTGTTGTGGGAAGATTAAAGATCGCTGAAACCGCGCCTGTAATCAACATAACCACAAGCAGCGCCACTGTAACATTTCCATAGTTACCTTTAAGCTGCTGCAAAGATAGTTGTTTAAAGTCTCTGCTTTTCACTTTAAAACCTTCTTTCATTAATTAATTATAAAATGTTATTATTTTTCCTATTTTGTTACATTTTAACACATACCGGAGTTATACACAAGTTAAGTTTAATTTACATTATTATTACACTGTACATGTATATTTTCCCATTTAGCGAATATGATTAAATGATACAAAGACAAGCGTGGAGGAAAATAGATGATAGAGAGAAGATATAAAAGAAAAAGAACCGCCCCCGCGTACCATGCGGTGGTGCTTGACGGACACAAAATAATAAGGGCGGCAGTGCTTGCGGCAGCGGTTGCCGTCATAGTCGGAATTATTGCAACGGCTTTTTCGGGAGGGGAGAATGAGGAACCTGCGCCGGCTGACTCGGCAGCTTCGGAGACGATTTATGTTAAAGGAGCTCTGGCAGACGCCCTTAAAGGTTTTGCCGCAAAGGTATTGGGCTTTGACCCCTTTAACCCAACGGGGGCTCTGGCGGCGGAAATTCACGGGGCGGATTTGGTAAACAGCTATGAAATAGTAAAAAGCGGGGAGAACTATACCCCGCCGCCCACAGCAGAGCCGACTCCCACAGAGACTCCAACCGAAACGCCCCAAGAGGAAACGGGCTCGGATATAAAGGCTATAGACGCGGCTCAAAACTCACGGTATGACTCATACCAAATCCGAATAGGAAACCAGACCTCCTACGGGGTGAACGTGGATGAGCTTCTCAGCGAGCCCTTGGAGCTTGATATGAGCGGCGAGGGACCGAAGGTTCTTATAGTGCACACTCATGCCACCGAAGCCTACGCCCCCGAGGGGGCGAGCAAGTACAACCGCGATGAGAGCGACAGGAGCATGGACACATCGGAAAACGTGGTTGCTGTGGGAGCGGAGGCGGCAAGGCTTTTTAACGAGCGGGGAATTGAGACCCTCCACGATACCGAGCTTCACGATCACCCCTCCTTTAACGGCTCTTATGCGGACGCCCTGTCCTCAACCGAGAAATATTTGGAGGAGTATCCGAGTATACAGGTGGTGTTTGACATTCACAGAGACTCTATAGTTTATGACGACGGTACAAAGGCAAAGGTCGTGACCGAAATAGACGGCAAAAATGCGGCGCAGCTTATGTTTGTTGTGGGCACCAATGAAAAGGGGCTGTACCACCCGGAGTGGCGGGAAAACTTGAAATTTGCGGTGCAGCTGCAGGATAAAATCGACAGTAAGTACCCAAATCTTATGCGCTACGTGAACCTGAGACAGGAGCGTTTTAACGGGCACACCACCAAGGGCAGCGTTATAATAGAGGTGGGAACAAGCGGCAACAGCTTAAGCGAGGCAAAGCTGGGAATTACCTGCGCCGTTGAGTGCATAGCGGATTTCTTAAATGGATTGAAATAGGAGTTTTCGCCTAGCCCGGCGTCGCACTTGGCAAGGTGCGACAAGCAAGCACGGTAGGTCGCCGCAGGCGACGCGTAAGGCGCGCAGACGTCGCCGCTTTAGCGGCATATGAATGTTTACTTTTTATTCTAAAGCATATAATTTTAATCAAATTTAATAATTTGGCAATTCGCCCGCCCCGTTGCGCTTCACTGGCAACAACTAAGGTTTATTATTGACATTGCCTACTTTGTGCAAATCGGAATACTGGGAGCCGTCCCACTTCAAAGAAGTGGGGTCACAGCCGCCTTCGCCCCGAGCGTTTTCGGTTTTCCCCTTCGGGGAAACCGATTGGGGCGTTGCCCCAAACCTCAACAAAATTTTGATAAAGGCTTTGGCGACATTGCCGCCGCGGCTTGGTATGGCGGAATATGGGCTCGGCAATGGTTTCAAAGGCAAAGCCTTTA
>JABLTO010210329.1_pt1 | contig 10767 bp, 15 predicted proteins | sample 7160091 | NCBI WGS metagenome assembly JABLTO01 (sample SAMN14651225, study PRJNA627086) | human gut metagenome | isolation source: feces | host: Homo sapiens
AATATGAGGAAAATTGAGAATAAAATGCAGATGTTCATATGCACACTTTCAGCATATTTATCAAATAAAAAAATTCTTGGTATAAAAATTCATATGCTTCATATATTAAAAGACACTAACCTATTTAAATTATACTTAAAAGAAAACTTCCACGTTCTTACTAAAGAAGAATATGTAGATATTGTATGTGACCAGCTAGAATATTTAGATGAAAAAATTGTTATTAATAGAATTACAGGTGATCCTGATAAAGATGAACTTATTGAACCTACTTGGCTTACTAAAAAATTTGGTGTTCTTAATGACATTGATAAAGAATTAAAAAGAAGAGATACATATCAAGGATTTAATAAAAGTATATTAAATAAAGTAAGACAAATTATAGATAAAAATTTAAAAGAAAATGATATTGCAGTAGATATGACAACTGGTAATGGAAATGATACTTTATATTTATGTAATGCTTTAAATAAAGGATTTGTTTTTGGATTTGATGTACAGAGTGCTGCGATTAATAATACAGATAAATTATTAAAAGATAATAAGAAAGAAAACTATAAACTATTTAATGAAAGTCATGAAAACATAAATATTACCTTAAAGGATTATAAAGGTAAAATAAGTTTAATACTTTTTAATCTAGGATATTTACCTAATGGTGATAAAAATATTATGACAAATCATATAAGTACTGTTAATGCTATTAAAAATTCTTTTGAAATGCTTAATAATAAAGGAATTATACTTATAGTTATTTATCCACATGAAGAAGGTAAAAAGGAAGGAACATATATAAAAAAATATCTAGAAGATAATAACATAAATTATAATGAATATCATAATACTGATAATATTAATGCACCATATTTAATAGAAATAAAGCGAGAAAACTAGTTCTCGTTTTTTAATAATCTTAATGCTTTATCTTTTTCTTTTTTTACACTACTATATTGAAGATCTATTATAGAATCACATATCTTATAATAATAAAATATGATTATATCACCATATATATCTTCATCCGTTTTTTTAATTGCCAATTTATATTTTTCCTTTTCTAAAGCAGGCACATAAATTGGTGGAATATTTGCAAGTTCAAAAAGCATATTTGTAAAACCTCTAATACATCTACCATTTCCATCATAAAAAGGATGAATTTTCAATAAATCAGTATTTAATACAATACATTCTTCTATGTATTTGAACAACTCATCAAAATCATTTGTACCATTAAGTTCTTTTCCCTTTTGAATTAATTCCTTTGTATATGACTTTAACTTTATAATTTCATACCTAATACATGACCATTCCATAAGATTCGCAGCACTATTATTTATATGTGCATCAGAATTTCTAAAATGACCTCCAAATTCTTTATTAGGTGCATATTTATATAATTGCTCATGAAGTTCTAAAATTGTATAAATATCCATTTTACTTGTATCATATTCATGTATAAAATTATACATTTCTCTTAATCCTTTTCTTTCCCAAGAAGTATGTGCTGCTTCTACTTCATTTTCATTATAAATATATTTTTTCACAAAAGATTTTTTTAATAAATCAAATTTTATATCATCTGTTGATTGATAATAAAGTTTTATAAGATTTTGTGGCAAATACTTATCTCTATCATAATTATCTTTATATTTTTCTAAATATTTTATAAAACATTCATATAAAATAATTTTCTCTTCTAATTTATCCTGTTTTTCCATATATTATTTCCTCTTTAGATATTTATAATATCATAAATAAAAATAAAGTCAAATTCTTTATTAAATTAACTAAAAAATCAATATCATCTATGACATTGATTTTCTTATATCTTCGTTTTTCATTTTTTCTTGTTTTCTTGAATAATATTCATCCACCTTAAATAATAAGTTTTGACATTCATCATTTGAAACTTCATTACTATCCAAATTAGTTACCATATAACTTCTATCAAAATATCTAGAATCTACAAATGATTCAATCATAAGTTCTGTTAATTTTGGTAATCTATCTAATATATTATCAACTGATTCCATTTGCATTTCATTAACTGCATTAAAAATTAACAATTCTGATTCAGATATATTTAAATTATCACCAATTTTTTTATTAGTTTTTAATATAGTTGCATAACCATTATATATAGAGCAATAATGTTTTTTTATTATATTTTTTATAAGTTCTCTTCTAATTTCATCTTTATTTAAACTACTTATATAATTTCTGGCATCATCTTTTCTAGTAAAACCCTTTGCACTATTCTTAAATACAAAATCTTCAAGAGCACCAACTACATTTTCATAACAAGCATAATCTCCACCCTTTCCCATTGTTGTAAGAATGGAATAATCTATCATACTAAGTTCTCTACTTCTATTCATATTTTCTTCACCTTTATTATTGTAACACTAATAAATCAATAATAATATATGAAAATAAAAACTTTACATAAATTAGAAAAAAAGATTGAATTTTTCTTTCAATCTATTTTTGATATTTTGATAAAAGTACTGGTAATACTTGATTTACTATTGAGCTATCTACATTTTCAAATATAATTCCACCATCTTTTGTTGTAACAAGTTTTAATAATAAATCTTCATCATTAATTTCATCTTTTTCATAATTGCATTCCATAACTAAAACATATTTTTTATTATTGATATTTTCTTCTGCAACTACAATGTATTGTCTACCATTTTCAAGTTCATATATATTATTTATCATAAGTGCATTCCTCCTGATACTTCACCTGTTAATTCAGAAATATCTGATAAATCAAGTGCATTTAATACTTCATCTGCTGGGAACCATGCATATCCTGCACCATTTCCTTGCGTAAAATGAACCCACGTTTTTCCATCTACAACATTAATTTTATCAAACATAGCATTTTTACCTGCACTTGTTATTAAAGATACTGGATCTGATGAATAACTACTTACATAACCTTCACCAAGTGAACTTAAATCAACTGGTTTTGTTGGATCAAATGTAGGTTTTGTATCAATTTTTATTTCTGGATCTACCGGTGGTTCTGGTCTTTTATAATTTGTTTCTATTTTATTTTCTGTGGTATCACCAATATTCTTATCATCAAGATTCTTATCGCCAATATCGGACTTTTCAATTTGTTTATTTTTTTCCATAGCAGATGCTTCATGCATTTTATATACAGCTTGTGAAATTTTACCAATTGTATAACCTGCTGCCATACCATTTAAGAATACTTGTGTTTCTGGTTTTTTTAAGAAATTATTTACTTTAGATATAGCACTAGTTATTTTTGGATGCTTTTCAGCTTGTTCTTTAGTAAATTCTTTTACTTTTCCAACCATTTTTATAATTTTATTATTTTCATCATCTTTATGTTTTTCAGTATACACTTTTAAACCTTTTTTAGCAGTAGAATAAACAAGTCTACCAACTGATATAACTGTACCTGCTGTACCAGGTTGAAGTGCAAATGACAAACCAAATCCAATTGCTCCACCAAGAACACCAATAGCTGCTTTTTTTATTTTTTGTTTTCTTGCTTCTTTCTTTTCTTCATCTGTTTTTTCATTGTCATTTATTTCATCTTTATCATTTTCATCAAGATTTAATTCTTCTTCATCCATATCCTTATCATTATCATTTTCCTCTGAATTACTGTTATTAGAATCATCACTTGAATCTGTTCCATCAGAACCATTTTCTCCACCAGTGGTATTTGTTTGTTGCTTTGTTTGATTCTTCAATTTATTTATTTCTTCAGTTAAATAACTATATCTTGATCTCTCTTCTGCATATGCTTGTTCATTACCTTCTTCTCTAGCTTTCTGCATTCTTTCTGCACACGCTTTTAACTTTTCTTCTAAATCTTTTATTTGATTTTCTACATCATTAGAATTATCTTTCGTATCAGATTGTTGGTTTTGCTTTAAATTATTAATTTCTTGTGTTAAATAATTATATCTTGATCTTTCTTCGGCATATGCTTGTTCATTGCCTTCTTCTCTTGCTTTTTGCATTCTTTCTGCACATGATTTTAATTTTTCTTCTAAGTCTTTTATTTGATTTTCTAAATCATTTGAATTATCTTTCGTATCTGTTTGAGTATTATTATTTTCATCAGATTGTGCATTTTCATTTTCATTAGATTGAGCGTTTTCGTTTGTACCAGTTTGAGTACTTCCATTTTGATTAGTTTGAGTATTTTCATTTGTCTTTTTTGGAAGTTCTGGCAAACTTATTTCATTAAATATTTCTTCAGTTAATAAATTATTGTCATATTTGTATTTTAAATCATCAATCATTTTTTGAATATAATCTTTTTCCCTACATAAATTTATATATTCTTCATCTCTATAACGGTCATCATAAGAAACATTATTATTATCTAATTCAATTTCTTTCTCTTCAATCTTCTTATTTGCATTTAATAAATTATTTTCTAATTCTTGTGCTCTCAAATAATATGCATTTTCTTTTATTTCTTCTTTCATTTTTTTAATAGAATCATTTAGCATTGATATTTGACCGTTTAAATTAATAACCTCTTCATCCATTTGAGGGTAATTATTACCTTCTTCTTCTAAAGTATTTATTCTAGCTTCAAGATTTGCATTTGCTTCTTCAAGTTGTTTTTCAAGACTTCCAAATCTTGTTTGGGAATAACTTTCTATATAACCATTTAAATTATTTATTTCACCTTGTATAGAATTTATTTCATTTGCAAGAGAATTATATTCTGAATCCATAAATTGGCTGGTAAAATCAACATCGTTTTCAGTTAATTCTTTTCCTCTTTCTTCATATCTATCATTTGCATTCTTCAAATCATTTTCTAAATTATTTTTTCTATAGTTAACTGCATATGCATAAACTTCATTTCTTGCAATGCCCATTTCATTATTTAAACTTGTTAATTCAGAATTTAAAGCAATAATTTCTGGATCCATTTCTATGTATGGATTTTGTTCTTCTGTTAGTTCATTTGTTCTTTCATTTATTCTATTATTTATTTCATCAATTCTATTTCTTATTGTAGATATTGTCATATTAGTATTCACCTTCTTTTATTTCTTTTGTTAAAATTTCTTCAAATAATGGTAATAAAATATTTACAGTTTTTTCATCATCTAATACTTTATTAATACCATTTTCACTATATATTAATTTATATATATTTAGTGGTTCATCATTTTCATCTATTTTATTTGCAAAACCATATTCAATACTATCATATATCAAAGTTTCTAAAATAAAATATTCTCCGTCATTCATAGTAATTAATTCATCTTTTTTTATCATATATATCGCTCCTATTCTCTAGTAAAATGATACCATAAGTTTAATTCAATGTAAACAAAAAAAATTTAATTTGTCATTTTTATGTAAACAAAAAAGCAAGTTATCTTGCTTCTACAATTAATTTAATAGCTGTTCTTTCTTCAGAATCAATTAAGATATCTGTAAATGCTGGTATACATACTAAATTTTTACCGGATGGTGCGACAAAGCCTCTTGCTATTGCAATTGCTTTAATTGCTTGATTTAAAGCACCTGCTCCTATTGCTTGCATTTCTACTGATGACTTTTCCCTAAATACATTTGCAAGTGCTCCTGCAACTGAATTTGGATTTGATTTTGACGAAACTTTGATTGTTTCCATATTTTTTGCCTCCTTAATATTACACTTAAATATATGAAGAAATAAAAAAAATAGAATAAAATTTTATTCTATTATGTATTTTTTAGTCATTACATCAGACTTTTCTACATTATTAATATATACACCTGAACATGGATATATATTAACAATTTCTTTAGTATTTAAATTGGTAATTACCATTAAATAATCCGTATTCTTTTTATCAACAGTACCAACTCTTGGATACTCAATAACATATCTATCAAATAAATCATAATAACTAGGTTCAGCATTTTCAATTTTTTCTTTTACATAACTAATTATATTTTTTATATCAATTTCACCTTTAAACTTACTTCTACCAAGCATTTGATTTCTTTCTATTTTATCTTCTAATACGCTATCATCATATTCCACTATTTGTGATGAATAATATTTTAATTTTTCACTTTTCATTATATTATTTAATTCTGGATATATATTTTTATAAATATATCTTCTTAAAATATTAACTTCAAGTTCGTTTTCCAAAGCATATTTTTCTGGTATTTTTATAAATTGCTTATATGCCTCTTCATAATTTTCTTCTTTTATTAAAATTACAATATATTGTATAAGTGCTCTTACTTTTCCCTCATTATATGAATATTTAAATAATTCCTTAGATTTTTCTATATCACCACTATATTTAAGTACAAGGGCATAATAATATGCTATCTCTCTATTATCTAAATAATCTTCTGCAAGTTCCTTAACTTTATCAAATTCTCCATCCATAAATAATAATTTTACATATACTGATAAAGCTGCTTCATTATAGTAGTAATAATTTAAAATCTTTCTAAGTTCTCTTTTTGCCTGCTCAGTATTTCCCATTTCAATTAGTTTTAATATCGAGTTAAAGTGCTTCCCTCTCTGTGAATCACATGTTTTATTTTTCATTATAAGCCCCCAAATAATAATTGTTATTTTTTTCATTTTTCATATTACTACTTTCACCATGTCCAGGATAAATAGTAATATCATCACTATATTTATATATCTTTATTAGTGATTTTTTCATATCATTAAAACTTGAATACTCAAGATCAGTTCTTCCTATTACACCTTTAAATAAAAAGTCTCCTGTAAACATTATATTTTCTTCATAAAAATAATATGTTACTAAATCATTTCTATGTCCTGGAGTATATATTACTTCAAATTTAAAGTCTTCTATCTCGTATTTCTTTTCTTCTACGTTAATTAGATTTTGTTTATTTATTTCATTATTTATATTATGATAATAAATTTTAACATTATATTTTTTTTCTAAAGAGTCTAGTGCGCCAATATGATCGTAGTGTGCATGAGTAATAAGAATAGCACATACTTTAAGATTTAAATAATCTATTTTATTTTCTATTTTTGCTGCTTCAGCACCTGGATCAACTATTATGCATTTATCTTTAATTATTAGTAAGTAGCAATTTTCTTTAAGTTCACCAACTACTATTTTTTCTACTAACATAAAAATTTCCCCCTAATCAAATATGTCTAGTATTTCTTCTAAAGATGTTATATTTTTAAATTTACAATTGCTTTCTTTTTCTTTTGTAAATTTTATTCCTATTCCTCCTGATTCTTCCCAATCTATTAAATTACCTGAATAATCATCAACTAGTATTGCACCTTTTGTTTGAGTCATTTTTGTTTTTGAAACTCCAGATGGAACAGGTATTATTGTTAAATCATTAGTAATACCATCTAAAAATTTAATTTTAGCCTTTGCTTCTTTAAGTGAATTTACATGTGTTAAAATTGATATATTAAATTTGCCTGATTCACTTAATTTTCTTATGGCATTTACACTATCATTTAAAGCAACAGAATCATCTATTAATTCTTCCCAATCTATTTTAGAAAATAATTTACTCATTTCTTTTGTTTGAGTTTTATAGTCTAAATTGAGTTGTTTAGCAAGTTTATAAACAGGAGGTAAAGTATCTAATATTACTCCATCAAAATCTATATATAAGTTTCTCATAAAATATCCTCCTCACTTTTTACTATATTCCAGTTTGGTAAGTTTTTAAAAATCATTACTTCTTTTGTAACTGGATGAATAAATTCTAATTTATATGCATAAAGCATTATTTGTTTTTTATCTTGAAAACCATATCTTTGATCACCATATATTGGATGATTAATATTGCTTAATTGAAGTCTTATTTGATGATGTCTACCTGTTATTAAATTTATTTTTAATAGAGATAAGTTATCTTCTTCTTTTATTACTTTATATTCTAATATAGCTTCTTTTCCATTTTTTTCATCTATATATGAGTTATGTGTTTTTTCATTTTTTGACATTTTATTTATAAGTTTATCACATTTTTTATCTAAAATGCCATGAACTACTGTTAGATATGTTTTATTTATTTTATTAGTTCTAACTTCTTCACTTAGTCTTGATGCTGCTTTACTTGTTTTTGCAAATACCATAACTCCACCTACTGGTCTATCAAGTCTATGAACAAGACCTAAATAAACATTTCCTGGTTTATTATATTTTTCCTTTATATAATTTTTTATTATAGTAAGCATATCAAGATCATTTGATGAATCTGCTTGAACTGGAACATTATATGGTTTAATAACTACTATAATATGATTATCTTCATATAAAATTTTCAAATTATTCATTTTTTTCCCATCTTCCATAAATACCACATGGTAAAACTAAATCACTATTTTCCATAGGAAGACCAACTTCACCACTACTTATTTTACCTTCATGTTTTTTATTTATTGTAAGACTTAATATATTTTCAAGTACTTTTGGACTCATTCCTGTTGTATATGAATTAATTAAGAAAAATAATGGATCATCACTTAATACATCTTCACATAGTTTAATTAATTTAAATAAACTTTCTTCTATATTCCAAACTTCTTTATTTGCTCCTCTACCAAATGATGGTGGATCCATAATAATCGCATCATATTTATGACCTCTTCTTATTTCTCTTTGAACAAATTTAATTACATCATCTACAATAAATCTCACATTTTTATCTTGAAGATTTGAACTTATTATATTTTCTTTTGCCCATGCGGTCATACCTTTTGATGAATCAACATGTACAACGTCCGCTCCTGCATAAGCACAAGCAACTGTCGCACCACCTGTATACGCAAATAAATTAAGTACATTTATATGTCTATTACTCTTCTTTATTTTATCAATCATATAATCCCAATTTACAGCCTGTTCTGGAAATAAACCTGTATGTTTAAATCCCATTAATTTAATATTGAATGTTAAATCTTTGTAACTAACTGTCCATCTATCAGAAATATTATTTTTGTATTCCCAGTATCCACCACCGGTTTTACTTCTATGATAAATAGCATTTGCTTTATTCCATAATTTTGGGTTTGTTTTTTCATCCCATATTATTTGTGGATCTGGTCTTGATAATATTATTCCATTCCAAGACTCAAGTTTCATTCCACCTGACATATCTAATATTTTATAATCTTTCCAAGAATTTGCTAAATTCACTTTTAATCACTTCCAAATCTATATGTATTATACCTTATAGTAACGAAAAAAACTAGATATAACTAGTTAATTTTTTTACTATCACCCATTTTATAACTTAAATACTTTTGTACTTCTTCTTCACTTGTACTTTGAAAAAATTTTATTGCATTATCTATTTTTTTTATTTCTTTTTTGAAATATAAATCCTCTTTTTCTATTATTAAACAGTTTTCTTTAAATTCATTACCATAATAACCAACTAAAATAAGCTTCGCCAAATTTATTGTTCCAAAGATTCCAAGTAAAACACTTATTAATTTATAATCTTTTTGCAAAAGAATATACAAAAGCATATAGTATGTTATAGCTTTACACATATATTCATTTTTTGTTCACTAATATCTTCTAGTCTTTCTTCATAATTACATTCTTTAAAAAAAATAACATCCTCATTAACTTCATTTTTAAAATCATTTTGAAATTCTCTCAAAATTTTTATATAATCATTTTTATTCATAAAACACCTACATCTCTAAAAATAAGCTAATTTCATCGCGATTTCTTTTATAACAATTAATATTATTTTGATTTTCATATTGCAATTTTTTCAAATTTTCGTATTCTTCTAATAAATTATCATGAGACATTTTAAGAATAAGCAGTGTACCTTCTAATAATGCTATTCTTAAATTATATTCATATAAATTTAATTTACCATAGATTCCAATTGTAAGAATATTCAATATTTTATATCTTCTTAACAATCCAAGATATTCCTTTGAAAAAATATCATAATTTGATAATAAATCATCTAATTCATTATTTATTTCTTTTACTTTTTCATCATAATTATTACTTTCACACTCATTAATTAATACTTTATATTCTTGAAGTATTTTAAATAGTTCTTTTTTTAATACTAATTCTCCCATAAATACCACCAAACTTAAGCATATAGTATAAATGTATAAATTGTGTTTGTCAATTTCTTTTTTTCTTATTTTTACAATATTGATATAAATCATTACAAGTTAAAGAGTCATCTAGTGCTCTATGTGAATTATAATTTAATCCTAAATATTCTTTTAATGTTTTTAATCTATGATTTTTACTATCATAAATTGTTATTCTAGAAAGAAGTAAAGTATCAACTATTCTATTTTTTAAATGTTTTAAATGTAGTTTTGTAATATTTGCCTCAATAAAGTCATAATCAAATTTTACATTATGACCAATAATTGTATAATCTTCAATAAAATCTAAAAATTTAGGAAGTACTACATCTATTTTATCCTTTCCTTTTAAGTCATCATCTGTAATACCAGTAACATCTGTTATTATTTGATTTAATTTTATTTCTGGATCTATTAAATAACTAAATTCATCTATTTTCTTATTATCTTTATATTTTATCGCACCTATTTCAATGATTTTGTCTTTCTTAGGATTAAGACCACTTGTTTCTATATCAAAAACAACATAATCATCAGGTAACTCATTTGTTCTTAAACTTTGATACATATTAATCTCTTTCTAGCACATTAAGTAAAAAGTGCACTTATATTATAATTGTTGATTTATTGCAAAATGTACTATTAAATGATAC
>JABLTO010190201.1_pt1 | contig 10764 bp, 7 predicted proteins | sample 7160091 | NCBI WGS metagenome assembly JABLTO01 (sample SAMN14651225, study PRJNA627086) | human gut metagenome | isolation source: feces | host: Homo sapiens
ACAAGGTAGATAGGGCAGAGGTGGAAGCATGGCAACATGTGGAGCTGACTGTTACTAATAGGTCGAGGGCTTAATCTGGTTAATAACGGAGAAAAACAAATCGGATTTGTATGAAGTTTTGAAGGTACATACTTATTAAATATGAATCATTTAAGACATCCAATGAGATGTCTTTTTTTTGTAAAAATAATAAAAAAATAATGAAATAATAATTAAAAACTGCTATAATGTTTTCGGTTACTTATCGAAAACATTAATTTATTAAGGAGGTTGTTATGGAACAAAAGAAACAGGAGCCAATTCGTGATGCGAGACAGCTTGGAACGGCCAAGATGCTTATTCTTGGTTTGCAGCATATGTTTGCTATGTTCGGCGCAACAATTCTTGTGCCTATTCTTGTATCAGGATATTTTCAGAAGGCTTGTGGGGAGCCGCTTACCAGAGGCCTTTCTGTATCGGTTACCCTATTTTGTGCAGGCTTTGGCACGCTTATATTTCATCTGTGTACAAAGTTTAAGGTACCGGCTTTTTTGGGTTCATCATTTGCTTTTTTAGGAGGCTTTTATACTGTTGCAAATCTTGACAGTGGTATGTATGCAGATATGGCTGTCAATGATAAGGCCGCGTATGCGTGTGGTGGAATATTTGTTGCAGGTATGCTTTATTTCGTACTTGCACTTATCATTAAGCTGGTTGGAATCAAGCGTGTAATGCGCTTTCTTCCACCGGTTGTGACAGGTCCTATTATCATATGCATTGGTCTTTCACTTGCCGGCTCAGCTATCAATAATGCTTCAACAAACTGGGTTCTTGCAATTATCGCACTTGGAGTTATAATTATTTTCAATATATGGGGAAAGGGCTTATTTAAGATCATTCCTATTCTAATGGGAGTAATTATTTCCTATGTTGTGGCTTTTATTATGAATGCTGCTGGAATTACTAATCCTGATGGTTCAACAATTCTTGATTTTACATCAATTGCATCATCTGCGTGGGTCGGAATACCTAAATTTCAGTTCATGAAGTTTGATATTACGTCCATTCTTGTTATGGCGCCTATCGCTATTGCGACTATGATGGAGCACATTGGCGACATGTCTGCTATTTCTGCTACAGTAGAGCAGAACTTTATTGCTGATCCGGGTCTTCATAGGACACTTATAGGTGATGGAATTGCAACTGCATTCGCAGGAGCCATCGGAGGACCGGCTAATACAACATATGGTGAGAATACAGGAGTGCTTGAGCTGTCTAAGGTATATGATCCGAGAGTTATCCGTATTGCGGCTGTTTTTGCTATTGCACTTTCGTTTATTCCAAAGTTTTCGGCTGTAATATCTACTATGCCATCAGCGATTATTGGTGGAGTTTCATTTATGCTTTATGGAATGATTTCAGCAATAGGAGTTAGAAATGTTGTTGAAAACAAGGTAGATCTGACGAAATCAAGAAATCTGATTATTGCAGGTGTTATTTTTGTATGTGGTCTTGGCTTTGGAAATGGACTGACATTTACTGTAGCAGGAACATCAATTACACTGACAGCTTTGGCAATTGCAGCTATCGCAGGGATTTTCTTAAATGCTATTCTGCCGGGAAATGATTACGAGTTTGGAAAGAATCCTGATGGAGATGCAAGCAGAGGTGTGTATATGATGAATACTGACAATGATGAGGAAGAGGAATCATAGAAGTTAATTTGAATTAAGATGATTTGTTAGTTGTAACAGTAAATAATTTAACAAACATTAAAAAGATATTAATAATATTTTACTTGATAAAGTTATATATATTCTCTACAATAAACTGGTATGGTGTATTTTCATAATTCACTTTACCAGTTTTTTTAAGGGGATTAGATTTAATGGACAGAAAAAAGATATTTTGGGCGATAGCTTCTGTTTTTATAGCTATCTTAAGCATATGGACTGTTGTCTCACAGAGCAAACATTTTTCGTTTGAAATTCTTATGAGTTTTATCAGAAATGCAAATAAAGGCTGGCTTTTTATGAGTTTTGTTTGTACGTTTGGGTTTATTTGGTTTGAAGGCTTTGCTCTGGTACGCATGGCAAGACACTTTGGGTATAAAACCAGCGCGATTGATGGTACTGTGTATGGTGGAGCCGATGTGTATTTTTCGGCTATTACACCATCGGCATCGGGAGGACAGCCAGCCAGTGCGTATTTCATGATAAGGGATGGCATACCGGGCTATGCTGCTACAGTGGCCCTACTGATTAATCTTGTTATGTATACACTTTCACTTTTAACAATTGGCTTACTATGCATGATTTTTAAGTATCCATTGCTGAAAAATTTCTCAGGTATTTCGCGGATATTTATATGTTTGGGGATTGTGGTGCTGATTTTTCTGGCTCTTGTATTTTATATGCTGCTAAGGAAGGGAAGCATACTATACTCAATTTGTGATAGTCTTATCCGGCTTTTTGAAAAAATACATATAATACGGCATGGTGACAGGCTTCGAATAAAGCTTAAAAATACTATGAAAGAATATCAGGAGTGTTCAAACAGTATCACAGGGCAGACAGGGCTTCTCATTGAGATTTTCTTTTGGAATATAATGCAGAGAGTTTCACAGCTTTTGGTATCGTTTATGATTTTTATGGCAGTCGGCGAAGGCGTAAATAAGGCAGTTGATGTGAGTGTGATACAGTGTTTTGTGGCGATGGGCTCCAATTGTGTGCCGATACCCGGTGCTATGGGCGTGGCTGATTATATTATGATTGATGGGTTTAAACAGCTTGTTGGTAGAAATGCGGCGAATATGGAGCTTTTGTGCAGGGGAATGACATTTTATGGAAGTGTCATAACAAGTGCTGTTATTATTCTTATTGGATATATAATTAGAAAAAAAGTATCAAAATAGTCTAGTACTTTTGCACAATAATATATTGTTATATTTGTTAAAATGTGTTATTATTCTATAGTAATATATTAGATATTTTTTATGAAGGTATTGGACAATGAGTAGCAATGATAGTACTGCTAAGGAGCAGAGCTTTCTATTTAATGTAAACAAAATATTTCTTGTCATCCATCTGCTGATGCTATTTATGTTTTCATCATTAGGTGTAGATTTGATGGCAGGAGTCAGTCTGATCAGCATATGCTTTTATTTCCTTGCATTCAGTCTGACAAAATCTGAAAAACTGAGCATATATGTTTATAGTGTGGCTGTTGAGATATTGCTTTATATGATACTTGCGGTGGTTTGTCTCGGAATTCAATGTAATTTTCAGCTTTTTTTGATCGATGCAATGTTTTTTCTTTTTTCCATGGATTATGTGGTCCTCAGGAAGAAAAAAAAGAATCATGTTGCCATTCTGCTTTGCTGTGTATATGCTATTGCTCTGATTATTCTTTATATGCTTGATGGCTTTTACGCACCTTTATATAAGTTGGATTCTGTTGTAATTAAGAGTATTTCTATTGCTATGATTTCTGGTGTAGTTTTCTTGATAATAACATGTATGATGTGCCTTTTGCATTTTATGTCTTCCGAGGAGGGGGCAATGGAAAAGCAGGCACAGTTTGATGCGCTGACGGAGCTTCCAAATCGTTTCTATATGATGGCAAAGCTTAAGAATCTTTTTGAGGCTGACAAGCAGAGTGAATATTTCCTTGCGATGATTGATATTGATGATTTTAAGAAAATTAACGATTCATTCGGACATAATGTAGGAGATGATGCACTTAAGATGCTCGCTCGTACTATCGTAAACAAGGCTCGAGGTGTTGAGCTTAGCTATTGCAGATGGGGAGGAGAAGAGTTTTTACTTCTTGGCAAATGTGTCGACGGAGAGGTGCCTAAGAATTTTCTCGATGAGCTTCGTGTGGAGATTAATTCAAAATCCTTCTGGACATCTAAGGGCAGCGGAAGGATGACAGTGACCATAGGTGCAGGTAAATATAAAGTGGGGCAGGATTACAAGGAATGGATTAATTTTGTTGACAAACAGCTTTATGTCGGAAAATGCACCGGTAAGAATAAGGTTGTATGCTGAGACATATTTCAAGGTTTTGACATTTTTAAATGAGCTGTAATCGTTGCTGGACACACTGTTAGGCGTGAACAGTCATAATCGCATTGAAATTTATATTGAAATTACAAATTTTAGTTGCATGAAGTCAATAATTGTGATAAAATATTGTCTGTTCGTAAGACGCCGGCATGTCGGAATGGCAGACGATGCAGACTCAAAATCTGTTGGGCGCAAGCCCGTGTGGGTTCAAGTCCCACTGCCGGCACTATTTGCAAAACCCCGTAAATCCAAGATTTTCAGTAAAATCAAGGGTTTGCGGGGCTTTTCTTTACTTACAATCTTTCAAAAAATTAAAGAAATTAGGGTACTTTTAAGAAAAATTTGCCCCAAAAAGGTACCCAAAAATCTGCCATATAGGCTGTAATACAAGATAGCAAACAGGAGCATTATGATGATAAAAAAGATTTATAAAAAATATGAAATTATATTCAATGTTATATTTTTCTCGATTTTCCCGATTATGGCTTTTTATCTTATGGAGTTCTACGAACATAATCCTTTTGAAGAAGTCAGATTTATGGCGGGATTTTTTAATATTATTTTGTTTGAGCTGATTGCCTGGATTCTTTATTTTGTTACGGGCAGGGCGAAATGGGCACTTCGTGCAGTTTTTATCGTGGCCATGGTTTTTGGACTGATTAATCATTATGTTATGCTTTTCCGCTCGACTCCTTTTGTTCCATGGGATATTTTTTCAATTGGTACGGCGACAAGTGTTGCATCCAATTATGATTTCGCACCGACTGCAGGAGTAGTTGTTGTTACAGTTATATTTATAGCTCTTATTATGCTGATGCATTTTGTTGATTTCAGAATTAAGTGGAAATTCAGGTTCAGACTAATTCCGACAGTGCTTGGATTACTTGTGATGTGCCTGTTTGTGAATGCCCTGCAGGATGAGGATTTCCAGACGGACAATTACCTGTATCCGTTTCTATTTACACCTGCATATATGACAAAGGTGAATGGAATGGCGGTGACCTTTGCGATGGATCTTAAGTTTGTGGCGGTTGATAAGCCTGACGGGTATAGCAGACAGAAGGCTAAGGAGCTGCTTGACAGCTATGCCGGTACAGATGATAATTCAGATGCAGCTAATAATACTGCAATTACAGATAAAAGTGATTATCCGAATATTATAGTTGTGATGGATGAGGCATTTTCAGACCTGTCAGTGCTCGGTGATTTTGATACAAATACAGACTATATGCCGTTTGTGCACAGTCTTGAAAAGGGCAATGAGAACACTATAACAGGATATCTGAATACGTCTGTATGTGGTGGAAATACCGCCGATACCGAGTTTGAGTTTCTGACAGGCAATACGATGGCTTTTCTTCCGGTAGGAAGTATTCCTTATCAGCAGTATATAAAGAGCACGACACCTTCCCTTGCAAGCTATTTAAAAAGCATAGGCTACGCAACGTATGCACAGCATCCGTACTATGGCAGTGGATGGAACCGGGATACGGTCTATCCTCTTTTGGGATTTGACAATCTTTCGTTTATGCAGGATTATTCTAATCAGAGGTTTGTGCGCAAATATATAAGTGATGAGACATCCTTTGACAGGATTATTGAGACCTATGAGAACAAACCGGATGGTCAGCCGGCATTTATATTCAATGTCACTATGCAAAACCATGGTGGATACACGGATACCTACTACGGCTTTGACAATACGGTGACAGCGGATAAGCTCAATAATTCTGCACTTGACCAGTATCTTTCTTTGATTAAGCTGACAGATGAGGATTTAAAGAGCCTAATTGAATATTTCTCAAATGTGGATGAGAAAACTATAGTGGTATTTTTCGGTGATCATCAGCCAAATGATACTGTGGCAAGCTCTGTTCTTGCAGCAAACGGCATGGACTATAATAATTTATCAAATGAAGAGCTTAAGCTGCGCTATCAGGTGCCGTATGTTATCTGGGCAAATTATGATATTGATGAGGCGGCAGGAAAAGACACGAGCGTTAATTATCTGGCTGCAAACGTACTTAAAGCGGCAGGTGTGCCGACAAATGACTATCAGAGCTTTCTGCTAAAGCTGCAGGAGGAGTATCCAATTATATCAGCGGTACGTACGGATAAAACTGCAGATAAGACATTAGATAAAGCATCAAATAAATCAGACAAGGCAACCGGCAGCAAAAAGAAGCAGGCCGATTCGGATATGCTAAACGATTATAAGCTTTTGCAATATTACAGACTGTTTGACTGGGAGGATAAGTGATGAATTTTGTTAAAAAGCATCCACTTTTGACAGCGTTTTTAATTCCGTTTTTCATATGTATAATCATCTGTATAGGAAATGGTGTATATCCATTTGGCGATTACTGCCTTTTGCATATGGATTTGTATCACCAGTATCTGCCTTTCTTTAATGAGCTGTGGGAGAAGCTAAGAAATGGTGCGAGCCTCATGTATACATGGAATATCGGGCTTGGCAGTGATTTTGTATCGGTATTTGCCTATTATCTGGCGAGTCCGTTAAACTGGCTTGTGGTGCTTTTTCCAAAGAGCCATATTATTGAGTTTATTGAGCTGCTAATCATTTTTAAGATTTCGTTAAGCGGAGCAACATTTTTCTATTTTCTGAAGGAACACTTTGTACTTCTTGGAAAGGATAACAGGTATCACGATAATACATTTGTGCCGGCATTTGTTTTTTCTACGGCATATGCGCTTTCCGGCTTTGTAGCTGCGTATAGCTGGGATGTTATGTGGATGGATGTTGTGGCGGTTGCACCGCTTGCGATAGTAGGACTTGAGAAGCTTGTGCGGGACAAAAAGCCGGTGCTTTACTATGCATCACTGGCACTTTGTATATTGTCAAACTATTATCTGAGCATCATGCTTTGCATCTTTTTGGTATTCTGGTTTGCATGGCTTTTCTTTACGCAAAAGGGCGGTAAAATGGCTGCAATTGTGAGATTTGCCGTTTACTCGCTTTTGGCTGGAGGCACTGCGATGGTGCTAATCATTCCGGAGCTTATCATTTTAAGCTATAGCGGTTCGTCGGGCATCGAGTTTCCAAGGCAGATAGAGTGGTATTTTAATCTCTTATCGGAGGTCGGCAGGATGTGCACGACAGCAAGCGTCTACGAGGGGGCAGAGAACTGGCCGAATCTGTATGCCGGAGCCTTTAGTGTGATGCTTTTGATACTGTTTGTGCTCAACAAAAGGATTAATTGGAAGAAAAAAATAGCTCCCGTATTGTTTGTGTTGTTTTTCATGGCAAGCTTTGCCAATAAACAGCTTGACTTTATATGGCACGGACTGCATTTTCCGGATTCGCTGCCTGGCAGACAGTCGTATCTGTATGCATTTCTTGTATTGACCATAGGCTATGCTACAGTAAGAAAGTGGCGTGGCATAAGACTGTGGCATGTTGGTGTGGCAGTGGTATTTGCATCGGCGCTTATGGCAGTAAGCACGATGTTTGCCGATGAGGATGTGACAGAGTATTATGCAGTTATCATAAGCATATTGTTTGTTGCGCTGTACGGCATTATGACAGTGCTTTTAAAGCTTGCTGCAAGGAAAAACAGGGAGCTTTTGATGGTCATAACATGTGGTATTGCGATTGTGGAGCTGGCTGTCAATATGGCTGTGACAGGACTTGGATGTACCGGCAGAAGCAGCTACAATGCCAATGTGGACGATATGCAAAAGGCACTGGAGCTGGCAAAAGAGGATGCAGCTGACAACGATGTACCATTTTACAGGGTTGAGGATACAGGCCGACTTACTAAAAATGATGGCACACGATACGGCTATGCTTCTGGAACACAGTTTTCTTCCCTGATGAATATAAATGTGAGCCATTTTTATCAGGCTCTTTATATGGAGGGAGGCAAGAATTTCTACTGTTATAACGGTGCCACACCTGTCACGTCAGCCATGCTTTCGGTCAGATATATGGTTACAAAATCAATACAGCCACAGAATGAGCTGACTACACTTGTGGAAAAATGCGGAAATCACTATCTGTATCGGAACAACTATACGCTTCCGCTTGGTTTTATGATGGATGAGGGAGTGATTGATGCGTGGAAGCCATCATCGTCATCGAAAATCTATTCGATTAATTCCCTTGGCAGGCTCCTTGGCGCAGCAGATGATACGCTGACCCTGACAGAGTGCACTCAGGACGAAAACCCGGGAACTACGACTCTCACCTTTGATCATGACGGATATTATTATGCGGCATACGATTCGTGCAGCACTGACAGTCTGACCTTCAGCCACGGAGAGTATGAGACCACATACTCGAAGACCACTCACAGGTATCTGTTTGACCTGGGATACGTGAAGGCGGGGGAGACGGTTTCCGTCACAAACACTGATGCCGATGCTGTACGATTTAATGTATACGAGCTTTCCATTGCTGCAGTTGAGAGTGCTTACAATACACTCAATGAGCAGACACTCTCGGTGGATGATTTTTCAGATACACACATAAGCGGACACATAGATGTGAAGCAGGCAGGACAGCTTGTGCTTTCTATTCCGAGTGAAAAGGGATGGACTATGAAGGTGGATGGGAAGGATGCAGAGTATGAGGATTTTTCAGATACCTTTGTGAGCATTCATCTGGATGAGGGAGAGCATGAGATAGAGCTTTATTATGAGACACCGGGGCTTAAGGCAGGTGCAGCTATAAGCGCAGGCTGTGTGGGCGTCTTTCTACTGCTTTTATTGTTGCGTCAAATAGTTAAGAGACGCAGCCGTTTAAAGTTTAAAGCGAACAGTGACAGATAGCGAATGCACTGACAGACAACGCATACTTGTCATTTTTGCGAAACACAGAATGTTCAAATTGTAATAGTATAATTCAATAATAAAAATAAAACAGGAGATTAACAAAATGAACAAACAAAACAAAAAAATCGCACAGGAAAAAAGAAGAATCGAGAGAGAGAAGGCAGAAAAGAAGGCAAAGGTTGTGAATCTGCTGAAATTCTGGGTGCCGGTAGTGGCAGTCGTTGTGGTAGTCATAGTGCTAATCTGGGCAGTTGCGACATCGGGCGGTTCATCGTCAAATGGCACTGATGGTACGCAAGCTGCATCACAGACTACAGAATCTCAGGCATCCGAGACACAAAGCAGTGATTCACAGACCGAGGCAGCAACACTTAATACAGAGGCTGACACGGTTGCGGAAAACGGAGATAAGGTAAATATTGACTACACCGGATATATGGACGGTGAAAAATTCAAGGGTGGAAGCACTGAGGGACAGGGCACAGACCTGGTGCTTGGATCAGGCAGCTATATAGATGGATTTGAGGAAGGAGTGGTAGGTCACAAGGTGGGAGAAACCTTTGATTTAAACCTTAAATTCCCGGATGATTATAAGGCAAATACAGAACTAGCCGGAAAGGATGTTACGTTTGAGGTGACTCTTAACGGTGTATACAAATAAAGAGGATAACATACATATATGGAAAAATCGTTTGAAGAGGTACTGGTACAGTTTTATGTTGACCAGTACAGGGAGAATGCGAAGAGAAGTACAGGTAAGCCTGTAAAGCTGGCACACTATATTCACAGGCTCAATAACAAAGCAAAATCAATTAAATATGCGCGATTTTCAAAAAATGAGACTGTGGCACTTGACAAGCTGCATCAGGAAATAAAAAGGCTTGCATTGATTACCTACTATTCCAACAATAAGAATGCAAGGCAGATTTTAAATAGAGAAATCCTTCCGCAGCTCGTCAGGGTGGATATGGAGCAGTTTGATGAGAATGAGGCAGAGTATCTCACAGAGGATTTTCTAAAGCTTTTGCGCAAGGAGTATATAGGTGCGATATGTACAAGGAGCATGAAGGCGCTTTACAATGAGTACCGCAGCAAGGAGCTTAGAAGAGAGATTGTCACGCTGGTTCCGGCACGGCCGGAGCTTGAGTTTCCAAAAGCACAGAGCATGAAAAGGCACTTCATACTCCATATAGGTCCGACTAACAGCGGTAAGACATATCAGGCGCTTGAGAGGCTTAAGCTGGCGCAAAACGGAGTTTATCTGGGACCTCTTAGACTTCTGGCACTTGAGGTATATGAGAAGATGAATGATGCAGGCATACCATGCACCATGCTTACAGGCCAGGAGTGTCTTGAGGTATCAGACAGCAGAATTACAGCATCGACAGTGGAGATGCTTGACTGTGACAAGGAATATGATATCGCAGTGATTGATGAGGCACAGATGGTTGCAGATGATGATAGGGGACATTCATGGACCAGAGCAATTCTTGGTACGCTTGCAGGAGAGATTCATATATGCATGAGTCCGGTGGCAAAGGATGTAGTCATTCATCTGATTAATCTGTGCCATGACGAGTATGAGATAAGGGAGTATGAGAGAAAGACAGCTCTAAAGCTGGAGGATAAGCCTTTTTCATTTCCACAGGATGTGAGAGAGGGCGATGCCTTTATAGTATTTTCAAAGAAGTCGGTACTCAATATAGCAGGGCGTCTGGAGGAAAACGGCATAAAGCCAAGTGTCATATACGGAAGTCTGCCACCGGAAATAAGGCGCAGGCAGATGACGCTTTTTAATGAGAAAAAGACACAGGTTGTCGTGTCTACAGATGCCATAGGAATGGGACTCAATCTGCCGGTCAGAAGAATTGGCTTGCTGTTTGCATCTCCGCTTGATACATTCCAGTCACAGTATAAAAGT
>JABLTO010191542.1_pt1 | contig 10751 bp, 13 predicted proteins | sample 7160091 | NCBI WGS metagenome assembly JABLTO01 (sample SAMN14651225, study PRJNA627086) | human gut metagenome | isolation source: feces | host: Homo sapiens
AATGAGACATTTCTGTTAGCCTTTCATGAATTAACATTCATGGGACCGATTGCATTTATTCTTGATTTCTTTATCATCGGTGGTCTTGCAAAGAAGATTGCATTTGGTATTGTGGATATGAGAAGAGATAATCCGTTCCACCTTGTACTTGCAATCTCAGCAGTATCTGTGGCGTTTATGTGTCCGTGCATGAGCTTTGCAGCAACTGTGCTGATCAAACATGCATCAGTAAGTCAGATCATTCCCACATGGCTTCAGACAACAGCAATGAACTTCCCGATGGCATTCTTCTGGCAGATTTTTTATGCCGGACCATTTGTGAGATTTATTTTCGGAAAGCTTTTTCCGGAGAAAGAAAAGGCAGCAGCTTCTGCCAGATAACAGAATATTGATTTTGAATCTATAGAATCGCTATCAGGCTGTCGCACCGGTTAATCAGTGCGGCAGCCTGTTTTTTATGTTATTTTTTACAGGAAATTACCTCGTAATATTCCTGTGACATAAAAAAGCCCTCCGGGCAGGATTGCACTGTGGCGGCGAGGAGGCGTTTGGATATTGCATTTATTTCAATACACTATTGACAAATAATGTCATTTCGTGTAATATCATAGAAAACCTATCAAATAACTATGAAAACTAGAAAATATATACTGCGTTAATTCGATAAAGTACATAACAAAGTAAATAATAAATCAAAAATAAAGAAAATGCAAGAGAAATTCTGACAGGAGGGAAAGAGAAATGGCAGATTATGCAGCATTAAAAAAAGGCGGATTCATGCGCCAGAAGCAGAAAAATAATTTTTCATTAAGAATCCGCGTAGTTGGCGGACATCTGGATGCAAAACAGCTTGCAAAGGTAGCTGAGGTTTCAGAGAAATACGGTGAGGGCTATGTACATCTTACTTCCCGTCAGGGTGTAGAGATTCCTTTTATCAAGTTAGATCAGATTGATGAAGTGAAAGCAGCACTGGCAGAGGGAGATGTGGTTCCGGGTGTATGCGGACCAAGAGTTCGTACCATCACAGCCTGTCAGGGCGCAGCCATCTGTCCCAGCGGATGTATTGATACTTACGCACTGGCAGAGGAGCTGGACGAGAGATACTTTGGACGCGAGCTTCCGCATAAATTCAAATTCGGTGTTACCGGATGCCAGAATAACTGCTTAAAAGCAGAAGAGAACGACGTAGGAATCAAGGGTGGAATCAAAGTGGCATGGCAGGAAGAGAAATGTATTCAGTGTGGTGTCTGCGTAAAAGCCTGCCGTGAAGGGGCTATCACATTAGAAGATGGAAAAATTTCCGTTGATTCTTCCAGATGTAATTTCTGTGGACGATGCACCAAAGCCTGTCCTACAGATGCCTATGACAATACACACGGATATATCGTTTCTTTCGGAGGAATCTTCGGAAACCACATCAATAAAGGAAAGACAGTGATCCCGTTTATTGAGGATCATGAAAAACTCCTGAAAGTCTGTGATGCAGCCATCAATTTCTTTGAGAAGAATGCAAATGCCGGTGAACGACTGAAATTTACCATCGACAGGGTAGGTGAGGACAAATTTAATAAAGAAATCCTGGAGGCATATGAAAATGAGTGAAATTAAAATTGATGATACGGTAGATATTACAGATGTTGTGTGTCCGGTAACTTTTGTAAAGGCAAAGGTAGCGCTGGAAGAACTGGATGAGGGACAGATCTTATCCATCCGAATGAATGACGGGGAACCGGTACAGAATGTACCCCGAAGTATCAAGGAAGAAGGACATCAGATCCTGAAGCTTGATGATAACGAAGACGGAACTTACACACTTTATGTGAAGAAAGTTGAAGACTGACAGGAGCGGATCATGGCAGAGAGATTAAGTGGTGAGACTTTTAAGGAAAAAGCTTTCCAGCCCGGAAAACTGACACTGATCGATTTCTATTCTGACAGCTGTGTACCATGTAAGAGAATGGTTCCGGTGCTTGCAAAGCTGGAAGAGAAATACGGTGATCAGATTTTTGTTGGAAAGGTAAATGTAGCCTACGAACAGGAACTTGTAGAGGAATATAAGGTTATGTCAGCACCTACACTGATTTTCCTGAAAGACGGAGAACAGATCGAACGACTGACAGGAGCAAAGAAGGCTGCAGAGCTGGAAGAGATTGTTGACAAGAATTTATAGAATGGAGAATAAAATTATGTTTATTACAGTAGCAGGGGAGAAAAAGGAAGTAAAAGACGGACTTACAGTTACAGAGCTGATTGCTCAGGAGGATGTGGAGACACCTCAGTATGTAACAGTTTCCGTAAATGATGATTTTATTGATCAGAAGGATTTCGAAAACTACGCATTAAAAGAAGGCGACAGCGTTGAATTCCTGTATTTCATGGGAGGTGGAAGATAGTGGCATTTACAAATGATCAGCTCGAACGTTATTCCAGACATATCATTCTGAAAGAGGTTGGAGCAAAAGGACAGAAAAAACTGCTCAATTCCAGCGTCCTGATCATCGGGGCAGGTGGACTGGGTTCACCGGCAGCTCTTTATCTTGCAGCAGCAGGTGTGGGAACTATTGGAATTGCAGACGCAGATGAAGTAGATCTTTCCAATCTGCAGAGACAGATTATCCATGCAACAAAGGATGTGGGAAAACCAAAGGTTCTTTCTGCAAAAGAATCTATGGAAGCCATCAACCCGGATGTGACAGTAAAAACTTACCAGACTTTCGTAGATTCTGAAACGATTATGGATCTGATCAAGGATTATGATTTCATCATTGACGGAACCGATAATTTTCCGGCGAAATTTCTGATCAACGATGCCTGCGTTATGGCAAAGAAACCATTCTCTCACGCAGGAATCCTTCGTTTCCAGGGACAGCTTATGACCTATGTTCCGGGAGAAGGTCCATGTTACAGATGTGTATTCAAGGATCCGCCGCCAAAGGATGCCGTACCTACCTGTAAGCAGGCTGGTGTCATCGGAGCAATGGGAGGCGTCATCGGAAGCCTTCAGGCAATGGAAGCCATTAAGTATATTCTTGGAGTTGGAGATCTTCTTACAGGATACCTTCTTACCTATGATGCGCTTACCATGGAGTTCCGTAAGATCAAACTTCCGCAACACGTGAAAAGTTGTCCGGTATGTGGGGAACATCCTACAATTACCGAACTGATCGATTATGAGCAGGCAGAATGTGACGGAGTTCTGTAAGGAATGTTTGGAGATTGTGAGACCTGAGAGGATATAGAACGGAGTGAACAGTAACATATTTTCTGAAGAATTGAAGCAGGAGTAAGTAAATGATGATTACAATGTCAAAAAGTGATTACGAAATAATCTTAAAGCATGCCAGAGAAAATCTTCCGGAAGAAGCCTGCGGATTGGTCGCAGGAAAAAAGGAAGGTAAGGACAAATTTATTGAAAAGGTTTACTGCCTGACAAACATTGATCATTCCAATGAACATTTTTCACTGGATCCAAAAGAGCAGCTGGCAGCAGTTAAGGATATGCGTGCCAACGGTCTGGTACCTCTCGGTAACTGGCATTCCCATCCGGAAAGTCCATCCAGGCCATCCGAAGAAGATAAGAGACTGGCTTATGACAGCACAGCAAGCTATATGATCCTTTCCCTTATGGACAATGAGAATCCGGTTCTGAATTCCTTCCATATAGAAGGAACAGAATCTGAGAAGGAAGAACTTGTATTGGTGTAAAATCCCAAAGAAGAGACTGAAAAAGTCGTGGGAATACTCAGGAGATGAAACATGATCAGAAAAATATTTGCATTGAGTCTGGCAGCTGTGCTGGCATTGACACCGGTACAGGCTTTTGGAAAAACAGTATCTATTACCAATGTTTCCTACGATCCTACCAGAGAGATGTTTGAACAGTATAATAAAATATTCGAAGAACACTGGAAAGAGAAAACCGGAGAAGATGTGGAGATCACACAGTCTCACGGTGGTTCCGGGAAGCAGGCACTGGAGGTAGCCAACGGACTGGATGCAGATGTAGTGACACTGGCACTGGAATATGATATTGAATCCATAGAGAACGCAGGGCTGATCAAGGCAGGATGGATAGACAACTTCGACAATGACAGTTCTCCCTATACATCCACCATCGTATTCCTGGTTAAGAAAGGAAATCCAAAGAAGATTCAGGACTGGGATGACCTGACAAGGGATGGGGTAGGAGTGGTAACTCCAAACCCCAAGACCTCGGGAGGTGCCAGATGGAACTACATGGCAGCATGGGCTTATGCAGATAAGAAATACAATGGAAACGAGACACAGATGAAAGATTTCATCAGGAAGCTCTATCAGAATGTAGTAGTCCTGGACTCCGGTGCAAGAGGTGCAACCACTTCCTTTGTGGAGAATGAACAGGGCGATGTGCTGGTAGCGTGGGAAAATGAAGCCTATCTTTCTATGCGTGATTACCCGGATGAGTACGAGATCGTTACCCCGAGTGTCAGCATTCTGGCACAGCCCACTGTAGCAGTGGTGGATGAGGTAGTAGACTACAGAGACACAAGAGAAGTGGCAACTGAGTACTTAAACTATCTGTATTCCGACGAAGCACAGGAAATTGAGGCAGAGAACTATTTCCGCCCAACTAATGAGAAAATCCTGAAAAAGCACAGTGATGTGTTTGATCTGAGCGTAGATCTGGTAAATATCAGTGAATACGGTGGATGGGATGAGGTACAGAAGAAGCACTTCGCAAATGACGGAATTTTTGATGAAATCTATGAGAGATAAAGAGGCAGACAGGGAAAATGCCGACTGACACAACAACAGGACCGGAACATACGAGACGAGAGAGGTGGTAATTGATTATGAAAAAAAGAAACAAACCAGTGATTCCAGGATTCGGACTCTCCATGGGAATTACCATTTCCATATTAAGTCTGGTGGTTCTGATCCCGCTTGCCAGTCTGGTGATCTACACCGCGAAATTAAGCTTTAAAGATTTCATCGAAACCATTACAAGAGCCAGAGTACTGGCATCCTTTTACACCAGCTTTATATCTGCTTTCGCAGCAGCAGTGATAAACGGGATCATGGGAACCATCCTTGCATGGGTGCTTGTGAAATATGAATTTCCGGGCAAGCGGATTATGGACGGAATGATCGAGCTTCCTTTTGCGCTTCCAACAGCAGTTGCAGGTATTGCACTTACTTCCCTGACCTCTGATTCCGGACTGGTGGGCAGCTTTTTTGCCAGATTCGGTATCAAAATCGCATACACAAGAATCGGAATCACAGTAGCTATGATCTTCGTAGGAATTCCTTTCGTTGTAAGAAGCGTACAGCCGGTACTGGAGAAAATGGACAACTCATGCAGTGAAGCAGCCGGAGTACTGGGAGCGAAGAAATCCACCATTTTCCGGAAAGTTATTTTCCCTGAACTGAAGCCTGCAATTTTCGCAGGAACAGGACTTGCTTTCGGCAGATGCCTGGGTGAATATGGAAGCATCGTATTTATCGCAGGAAATAAGCCATATTATACAGAAATCACACCGCTGATCATTATGTCAGAGCTTCAGGAGTTTGATTATTCCAGTGCGACAGCAATAGCACTTGTGATGCTGGCGGTTTCATTTTTCATTTTGTTTCTCAACAGTATGATCCAGCAGAGAAACGCGAGAATCTTAAAAGGAGGAAATGCCTGATGGACAACAATGTAACCACTTCAGAGAAAATCACAAAATGGCTCCTGATTGGGATCAGTGTTCTGTTTCTGGCAGTAATGCTCCTCCTTCCGTTACTTACAGTAATCACAGAAGCGCTTCGAAGCGGATGGAAGGTCTACGCTGCTGCGGTGACAGATGAATACACCATCAAAGCACTTCTCCTTACTGTTAAGGCTACACTCTTCGCAGTTATCTTTAATACCATCTTCGGTGTTTTTGCAGCCTGGGCACTGACCAAGTTTCAGTTCAGGGGCAAAAAACTGTTGACAACTCTGATAGATCTTCCGGTTACCATCTCCCCGGTCATTGCAGGTCTGATCTTTCTTCTGATTTTCGGGCGACAAAGTCCGGTCTACTTTTTCCTTTTGAAATTCGGAATTAAGGTTGTATTTTCTGTACCGGGAATCATTATTGCAACTGTATTTGTAACCTTTCCTTTTATTTCCAGAGAGCTGATTCCGGTTCTGGAAGCAGAAGGAACGGACGAGGAAGAAGCAGCAGCCCTTATGGGAGCCGGCGGATGGACCATCTTCAGGAAGATTACCTTTCCTCATATTAAATGGGCATTGCTTTATGGCATCGTACTCTGTACAGCGAGAGCAATGGGAGAGTTCGGCGCAGTGTCTGTCCTTTCCGGACATTTGAGGGGAAAAACCAACACACTTCCTCTTCATGTAGAGATTCTATTTAATGAGTTTCAGTATGTTCCGGCATTTGCCGTATCTTCACTGCTGGTGATCATGGCAATTATTATTCTGGTGATCCGAAGCGTGATCGAATACAAAGGAAAGAAGGAAGCCTGATATGTATGTAGAGTTAAAAAATATAAACAAGACCTATGGTTCCTACCAGGCATCAAGAAATGTGAATTTCGGAATCGAAAAAGGTAAGCTGATTGGTCTTCTGGGGCCAAGTGGAAGCGGAAAAACAACCATTCTTCGAATGATCGCAGGTCTGGAAACACCGGACAGCGGAGAGATTATTATTGACGGAAAAGTTGTCAATGATGTTTCGGCCAGTGAGCGCGGAATCGGATTTGTATTTCAGAATTATGCATTGTTCCGTTACATGACAGTCTATGACAATGTAGCGTTCGGTCTGAAGGTTCAGAAGGTGGACAAAAAGAAAATTCATGCCAGAGTCATGGAACTGATCAGGCTGGTGGGACTGGAAGGACTGGAGAAAAGATATCCAAGCCAGTTATCCGGAGGCCAGAGACAGAGAGTTGCGTTTGCCAGAGCCCTTGCCCCCAAGCCTCAGGTACTGCTTCTGGATGAACCCTTTGCAGCTATTGATGCAAAAATCCGGCAGGAACTGCGAAGCTGGTTAAAGGAGATGATTGAGAAGCTGGGAATCACCAGTATTTTCGTTACTCATGATCAGGATGAGGCTATTGAGGTAGCAGATGAGATTATCATCACCAATGCAGGACGGATCGAGCAGAAAGGTACTCCGGTGGAGGTTTACAGAAATCCTGAGACATCATTTACCGCAACCTTCTTCGGACAGCCATCTGTACTGAAGAATGTGAATGATTTTCATTCTTTCAGCCTGGCAGAAGGGGCAGATAAGATTATTGTCCGTCCGGAATTTGTAAAGGTTTCCAAACTGGATGAGGTAGAGAAGTTCAGAACCTCCGTATCTCAGGGAGTGGTGGAACGGGTTTCTTTCAGAGGAGATAACCTGGAGCTTCAGGTGAGAGTGAACAATTCTGTGGTAACTGCCAGAAGAAGCCTGGAGAAAGCAGATGTCCGGGAAGGTGAGACTGTGAATGTGTTCCTCTACAGGGTTTTTGCACTGAAAGGTGACAGCGTACAGCTGATCGAGAATGAGGCTGTAAGGGATGACTTCGTAATCATCTAATCTAAGCAGATATCTAAGATTTTTACCTGAATTTTACTTAGTATTCATTCAGATAAAATGAATGGATGATATGATGAAAATAGCTATATAATTCCGGAGAGAAGAGTAAATGAGTATGAGGACAGAGAGAATCAAAACAGATGTGCTGATCATCGGCGGCGGTACAGCAGGATGCTTTGCAGCCTATGTGATCGGTCAGAAAAGCAATAAAAAAGTTCTGATCGCAGAGAAAGCGAACATTAAACGAAGCGGATGCCTGGCAGCAGGTGTGAACGCGTTAAACGCATATATTACAGAGGGCAGAGTACCGCAGGATTATGTGGACTATGCAAAAAAGGATGCCCACGGAATCGTAAGGGAAGATCTTCTTCTCACCATGTCAGAGAGATTAAATCATGTGACAAAGGTAATGGAAGACCTGGGGCTGGTTATCCTGAAGGATGAAAAGGGCAAATACGTTGCCAGAGGAAACCGAAACATTAAGATCAACGGTGAGAACATGAAACCAATCCTTGCAAAGGCAGCAGCCGAACAGGAGAATGTTACAGTTCTGAACCATGTAAACATCACAGATTATAAAACAGAAAAGGGAAAGATCACCGGAGCTGTAGGATTCAGTGTCAATGAAGATATTTTCTATGATATTGATGCAGAAGCAGTTCTCTGTGCAACAGGCGGGGCTGCCGGACTTTACAGACCAAACAACCCGGGATTCTCCAGACATAAAATGTGGTATCCGCCATTTAACACAGGTGCAGGATATGCAATGGGACTTCTTTCCGGTGCAGAGATGACAACCTTTGAGATGCGTTTCATTGCACTGAGATGTAAGGACACCATTGCTCCTACAGGAACCATTGCCCAGGGTGTTGGAGCCAGACAGGTGAATGCACATGGTGATATTTATGAGACCAAATATGGCCTGACAACCTCTCAGAGGGTTTACGGTACAGTGATGGAGAACAGAGAAGGAAAGGGTCCGTGTTACCTCAGAACGGAAGGCATTTCCAAAGAACAGGAACAGGATCTTTACAAAGCCTACCTGAATATGGCACCGTCCCAGACTCTGAAATGGATGGAAGCAGGCAAAGGACCATCTGAAGAGAATGTAGAAATTGAAGGTACAGAACCGTACATTGTAGGCGGACATACAGCCAGCGGTTACTGGGTAGACAATAACAGGGCGACCACCATAGAAGGCTTATATGCAGCCGGGGATGTAGCCGGAGGATGCCCGCAGAAATATGTAACCGGCGCACTGGCAGAGGGTGAGATCGCAGCAGAAGCGATCCTGGAATATCTGGACAGGAAAGATGACGAAGTACAAAATCTATCTGAAATTGCAGCAGCAAAGAAATCAGAATATGAAGCTCACTTAAATGCTCCTCGTTCCCTGATGAATGCAGAGCAGCTTGAGGAAGCCATGCAGAAGATCATGGATCAGTATGCAGGCGGAATCGGTACAGACTACAGATACAGCGAGACAAGTCTTGCAAAAGCAGATGAAAAGATTGCCGCACTTCTTCCTGTAGTGGACACTCTGGCAGCATCAGATACTTACGAACTGATGCAGATTTACGAACTCCGTGAACGGCTGATTGTATGCCAGGCTGTAATCGCACATCTGGCAGCCAGAAAAGAAACCAGATGGCACAGCTTCGGAGAGAATACAGATTACCCTGAGCAGAGTGAAGAGTGGATGAAATATGTAAATTCCCGTATGGAAAACGGGGAGATCAGGATTCTGTACCGTGATCTGATTACAAAAGAAAGTGCAGATTCCAATACAGTAGCGAAAGGAGCAGGTGAAAGATGAGCATTCGGATTCAGAAAAGTAAATGTGTAGGATGCGGCAGATGTATCGAAGCCTGTCCCGGAAACCTGATCAAAAAGGATAAAGAGGGCAAAGCCTTTATCCGCCAGGTCAGAGACTGCTGGGGATGCACCTCCTGTATCAAAGAATGCAGCCGTGACGCTATCCGCTTCTTCCTTGGAGCCGATGTGGGAGGCAGAGGTGCAAGTATGATCGTGTCAGAGAAACCTGACATTTCCACCTGGACAGTGGAGAAGCCGGATGGCACCCAGATTACCATTCAGGTTAATAAGAAAGATGCCAATAAATATTAAATATAGCTGTCCCTTAGACTGCTGACAGTAAGGAGACGGACAGTCAGATATAAACAAACAGAGGAGGATAATGCAATGAGTAACTTATCTCATCTTGATGAGCTTGAAGCAGAAGCAATTTATATTATGCGGGAAGTGGCAGCCGAGTGTGAAAAGCCGGTTATGCTTTATTCTATAGGAAAGGACAGCTCCGTTATGCTCCATCTGGCGCTGAAAGCATTTTACCCGGAGAAACCACCTTTCCCATTTCTTCACATTGATACCACATGGAAATTCCGTGAGATGATCGAATTCCGTGACAGAATCGCAAAGGAAAACGGAATCGACATGCTGGTTTATACCAACGAAGAAGGTGTAAAGGCAGGGATCAACCCATTTGATAATGGTTCTGCATACACAGACATTATGAAAACCCAGGCTTTAAAACAGGCTCTGACTAAATATGGATTTACAGCAGCATTTGGCGGCGGCCGTCGTGATGAGGAGAAATCCAGAGCAAAAGAAAGAATCTTCTCTTTCCGTAACTCAGCCCAGGCATGGGATCCGAAGAACCAGAGACCGGAGATGTGGAAGCTTTACAACACAAAGATCCAGAAGGGTGAAAGCATGAGGGTTTTCCCAATCTCCAACTGGACAGAGAAAGATATCTGGCAGTACATTCAGCGTGAAAACATCGAGATCGTGCCATTATACTTTGCAAAGGAAAGACCGGTTATTTACAGAGACGGCAATATTATCATGGTAGATGATGACAGACTGAAGCTTCGCCCAGATGAAAAAATCGAATATAAAAAAGTCAGATTCCGTACCCTTGGATGCTATCCGCTTACAGGCGGCATCGAATCTGATGCAGATACACTGGATGAGATCATTGATGAGACATTAAGTGCTGTTTCCTCTGAACGTACCAGCCGTGTGATCGACCACGAGGCAGCAGGCAGCATGGAGAGAAGAAAGAGAGAGGGGTATTTCTAGGATGAAAGGATTATTGAAATTTATTACATGCGGAAGTGTGGATGATGGAAAATCCACTCTGATCGGACATATTCTTTATGATGCAAAGCTTCTCTA
>JABLTO010250424.1_pt1 | contig 10751 bp, 8 predicted proteins | sample 7160091 | NCBI WGS metagenome assembly JABLTO01 (sample SAMN14651225, study PRJNA627086) | human gut metagenome | isolation source: feces | host: Homo sapiens
AAAACAGTAATTTGATACCCAAAATTGATATCCCCTGCTTTGCCTGGAATTCACAGGCAGAACAGGGGCTTTTATTTTTTAAAGCGAAATCTCTGTGTCCGAAAGCCATACCTTAAAACCTGAAAACTAATTTTCTGATCTGTCATACATCAAAATAACTGCGGAATATTTCTGCAGGCTTATTTTGAGTACTCCATCCGCAACTTCATACTGTTTTGGCATCAGTGAATAGCCCGTCTCATTTGAAATGATCACACGCTCTAACACTGCTTTTTTCGGTATTCCGCACTGCCATACTTCAAGTTCCACATCACGTTCCTGTTCCTTATTATTCACAAGGACAACAAACTGCTCCCTGCGGTTAAATCTCGCGTAACAAAGGAGATTATCATCTCCTCGGAGATTATCGTCTCCTCGGAGATTATCGTCTCCTCGGAGATTATCGTCTCCTTTTAAAAACATAAGGGAACCGGTGCGGAGTGCTTCATGTTCTTTATGAATGCGGATAATATCACGATGAAAATCGATCAGGACAATGTCCTCTTTCCCCCATGGATAGGTACGTCTGTTATCCGGGTCTGTGAATCCGCAGAGCCCTGCCTCATCACCATAATAAATGGTAGGTGCACCCGGCCATGTCATCTGGACAACCACTGCCTCACGAAACACCGCCGGTTTAATTCCTTCCTCAGCAGCTGCCGTGCCAAGTGTTGCTGCACGTCCCACTTTTTCGTTAGTTCTTGTCATGAATCTGGAATGATCATGATTTGAAAGCTCATTCATGGCACACAAAAGCTGCGATGTCTGGAAACTTGCCATATAATGACGCATGGAGTCTTCAAAATCTTTCACGCTTCCCTTTAACTGTGGTTTTGCCTCATCGCTGTGTTTTTCCATACCGGTCAGGAACCAGGTCATCGGCTCCATAAAAGCATCATAGTTCATGACGCTGTCCCACTGATCACCCTGCAGCCAGTCTTTCGGATCGCCGTAATGTTCTGCCAGGATCAGTGCTTCCGGGTTTGCCTCTTTTACCACGTTACGGAACTTTTTCCAGAACAGGTGGTTATACTCCTGGCTGTGTCCCAGATCAGCTGCCACATCCAGACGCCAGCCGTCTGCATTGTATGGCGGAGATACCCATTTTTTCGCCACATTGAGAATATAGGCTTCCAGTTCCGGAGACTCCTCATAATTCAACTTTGGCAAAGTATCGTGTCCCCACCAGCCCTCGTATGTCAAATTATCCGGAAATGCGTTGTCATTCTGGAAATGGAAATAACTATGGTATGGGCTGTCCTTTGTTGCAAAAGCACCTGGCTCAAAGTCTTCTGCATCATCGTATATTTTTTCCCGATCCAGCCATTTGTTAAAGGATCCACAGTGATTGAACACGCCATCCAGAATGACACGCATGCCACGGCGGTGCGCCTCCTCTACCAGTTTGATAAATAACTGGTTGCTGGCCTCCAGATTTTTCTTATTTGTTACACGGGCCTTATACAGAGAAGCCTGGCGATTGTCGCAGCAGTCCTGCGGCATCGGTTCGCCGCCATCCTCTACGATCACACCAAAATGTGGATCGATATAGTCGTAATCCTGTGTATCATACTTGTGACTGGATGCGGACACAAACAACGGATTGAAGTAGAGCACTTCCACACCAAGTTCTTCCAGATAATCCATTTTGGACAGTACACCTGCCAGATCACCACCATAGAAGTTTGCCACGTCGAAATCTTCCGGACATTTATCCCAGTTTTCTACCTGCTTTGTCTGACGGTTGATGTAATAATATTCACCGGTTTTCACGTCATTGGAGGTATCTCCGTTACAGAAGCGATCGGTAAAAATCTGATACATAACCGCACCTTTTGCCCACTCCGGCGTAGAAAATCCCGGAATGATGCAAAACTCGTACTGTGGCCGGAAATCTCTGGATACACCTGCCCGGTCATAGGTACAGCGCAGCATACCGGATATGATTTCAAAATGATATTTGTACTGTTCCTCACCGACACGGATTTCCGCCTCATAATAGTCAAAATCACGATCACAATCTGCCAGATGCATTTCAATGTGCTCATCTTCATGGCAGAGCACCACCAGGTCCACATTATCGGCAGCGGTCCGGAAACGAATTTTCACGGTGTCACCTGCCTTTGGTTCCGGCGGCATCCGATAATCTGCCGTTCCATCAGAGAATAACGCCCGCTTTCTCAGGATCGGCCGCATTTGCAGAATATAATTTTCCACACTGTTAAATTTCTGTACTGAATCATATGTCATTTCTTTTCCCTCGGTAAATACTTATTTTTAAATATCAAATCTTGATCACACGGATTGTTCCGTGCTTTGCACTCCCACAATCCTTCCCGCTATTCGAATATCGTGGGATAAAAATCCCACTTTTATGCTCATATCGGGACGTGCCCCAAGGTCATTCATCCACCCTTGTGCAAGCACAGGTGGACTCAGACCTTTTGACACTGTAATCATATTATTATACACTATTTTAATCTGTATATTGCTACTACTTTTTCTATCATACTATTAATACAAACAGTAGCATCTTATATGTTTTTTAATATTATTTGTTACACATAGTGTGCTTTATCAGCCAACATTATAGAAACAGAACACACATTTTACATAACATAAGAAATCGGGAAATCTTTTCTCGGCAAGCGATTTAGCGAGTGACTGATTTTCACAAGGTTTTGCGCGAGTGGGAGGCGACCAGCTTCTATAGGAGCCGGGAACGAGCGCGATGAAACCGCAGTGAAATGAAGGTAACGAGTGACTAGCTGCTGAGAAAAGATTTCCCGATTTCGTATTATCTCAAAACGTTCCGTTTAACCACAAAAAATAAAAGAGACAGCCAATCGATCTGCTGTCTCTTTCAAAAGGAGAAGGTATTTTTTACTATGGGGGTAGCAAAAAACTATATAATGTATTGGGGGTATTTACAGTTAGTATAATAGCAAATCCCAGCAAATAAGTGTGCATAAAGTTCACAAATTTTGTTCATTGTTTTTATGCGCTTTTGCCATTACCCGCAAGTAACCTTCTTCGTATTTTACGGAAATATCGCACAAACCATGGTGCATTTCCAACAAATTCTTACTCAGCAGACGCTTCTACAGTTTTTTCCTCAAATAACGCCTCGAACTCATCACGGTTGATTTTTTCTTTTTCCAGAAGCAGTTCTGCACAACGATGCAGCACATCCTCATGCTCACGGATCATCTGACGTGCTTTTGCGTAACACTCATCCACGATCCGTTTGATCTCGCCATCAATTCTGGTAGCCACTGTCTCGCTGTATCCTCTGGTGTGTCCCAGATCTCTTCCGATAAAGACTTCCTCCTCATCGTCATAGCAGATCAGTCCCACATCTTCAGACATTCCGTACTTGGTAACCATAGACTTCGCCAGAGAAGTAGCCTGCTTGATATCCTGGGATGCGCCTGTAGTGACATCCTCAAAAATCAGTTCTTCCGCCACACGACCGCCAAGATCTACGATGATCTCCTGAAGCATCTGTCCCTTTGTATGGAACATTTCATCTTTTTCCGGCAGCGGCATGGTATAACCAGCGGCTCCCACACCTGTCGGGATAATGGAAACGGTATAGACCGGTCCCACATCCGGAAGCAGATGGAACAGGATCGCATGACCGGCCTCATGGAATGCTGTAATCCGTTTTTCCTTATCTGTAATAATGCGGCTCTTCTTCTCGGCACCGATGCCTACTTTGATAAATGCTTTCTTGATATCATTCTGGCAGATGTACATCCGCTGATCTTTTGCTGCAATAATGGCAGCTTCGTTCAGCAGGTTTTCCAGATCTGCACCGGTAAATCCTGCCGTAGTCTGGGCAATCTGTTTCAGATCCACATCATCTGCCAGCGGTTTATTTTTCGCATGAACGGAAAGGATCTGCTCACGGCCGCCCACATCCGGACGCCCCACATATACTTTTCGGTCAAACCGGCCCGGACGCAGCAATGCCGGATCAAGAATGTCCACACGGTTCGTTGCCGCGATAACGATGATGCCCTCATTGATACCAAAACCGTCCATCTCTACCAGCAGCTGGTTCAATGTCTGCTCACGCTCATCATGTCCGCCGCCCATACCGGTTCCGCGTCGGCGTCCGACTGCATCGATCTCGTCAATAAATACAATACACGGCGCATGTTTTTTGGCCTCTGCAAACATATCGCGGACACGGGAAGCTCCGACACCGACAAACATTTCCACGAAGTCAGAACCGGAGATTGAGAAGAACGGTACTCCCGCCTCGCCGGCTACTGCCTTTGCGATCAATGTTTTTCCGGTACCCGGAGGTCCCACTAACAGAACACCTTTCGGAATACGTGCCCCGAGTTTTGTATATTTGCCCGGATCCTTCAGGAAATCAACCATTCCTTCCAGTTCCTCTTTTTCTTCATTCAGACCTGCTACATCTTTGAAGCGGACTTTCACATTCTCGCCCATGGTCAGCGTCGCACGGTTTTTACCGAAATTCATCATCTTGGAATTACCGCCGCCTCCGGCCTGCGCATTCATACTCATGATAAAGAAAATGAGAATGCCTGCCATCAGCAGGGTCGGTAAAATCTGTACTACCCAGTTTTCACCCGGTACATCTTTCAAAGTATAATTGTCAAAATCTGCCTCTTTCAGTGTTTCCTGAATAACCCCTACATCCGACACATTCATCAGCTCGCGGCTTCCATCCTTCAGCAGAATTGTCAGCGTACCGGTCGGAACTTCCTCGTTCTGTTTGATCACGATGGAATTGATTTTGTCATCCTCCAGTGCCTGCTCAAATTCTGCCTGTGTGCAGGTATTTGTTCCGATTCCCCTGGAGCCGAAAGAATACCAGCCCAGAATGATGATCAGGAAAATCACCACATACAATCCAAGGCCTCTAAAATTACGTTTCAATTTCAAAGTTCCTCTCTTTCTATTCAAATTCCACAACACCGACATACGGAAGGTTGCGGTATCTCTGTGCATAATCCAGGCCGTATCCTACGACAAACTCATCCGGAATCTCATAGCCAATGTAATCTACCGGTACATCTACCACACGGCGGGATGGTTTGCTCATCAGTGTGCACAGGCGCACGGTTTTGGCTCCACGGCTCTTTAAGTTCTCTACCAGATAGCTTAACGTACGACCGGAATCAATGATATCCTCCACGATCAGCACGTTCTCACCTGTGATGGAATCATCCAGATCTTTGATGATACGCACAATACCGGTTGACTCTGTACCGTCACCGTAACTGGACACGGACATAAAATCAATAAAAACCGGGACGGTGATACGTTTTGCCAGTTCACACGCAAAAAAGCTTGCACCCTTTAAAATACAGATGATTTTCACCGGTTCACCCTTCATATCTGCACTGATCTGTGCTCCCAGTTCTTTAATCTTTTCGTTTACCTGTTCTTCTGAAAACATCACACGAATTTTTTCACTCATTTTTTTCTTCTCCTCCATTGACGCACATGGACAGAATGCGTTTTGTCTCCTGTGTTATTTTATATGCCTCACTGATCCGCATCCCGACAACCCAGATGATCTCTTTTCCGTCTGCCAGAAGCACCAGTGAATCCCGCTGATTCTGTGGGATTTTGCTGTCAATCAGATAATCTTTCAGTTTCTTATGACCGCCCCCGGATTGCACCTGGATCCGGTCTCCGGGACGGCGTGTTCTTATCTGAACAGTATTTTCAATTTTATCATAATCAAACCATTTCGTATATGTTTTTTCCGGAATTTGTTGAAAATTTCCATCAAAAGGAAGTAATTCAGCGATTATTTCCAGTCCGTTAAACTGCTGTGTTATACCGGAGATATCCAGTGCCTGCACCGGAATCACTCTGTCACTTTCTTTTCCGTCACCCTTCTGCTCTGTCTTTCGTATATTCCCGGATATCTTTTCTGTATAATCTGTATTTTCAGCATGATTGCTTGCCCTTTGTGGGTTCCGCAGATTCTTTGTATTCTTTCTCTTCAGATAAATCTCATCATAACCGGCTTCTGCCCGCATCTGATAAGGAAGGTCACTTTGTTTTCCAACCTGTGCGGCAAACAGTGTCTGCACCTGTTCCACATGCAGCGCCGTGATATCCTTACGGCTGCCTGCCAGTTCCCCAAGCAGCCGCTGCAGGAGATTTCTCTGCAGCACACCGGGAAGATCTGCAAACCCACTGCGCCGGATCCGGATTTCCTGTGGATGCTCTGCCTCCGGCACATATTGGATCAGATGTGCCCCTGCTTCCCAGGCTGCCGCATCCAGATAGGCACATACTTCTTCCATATAGCCTGCCGTCCGCACCATATGCGGAACTGCTGCAGAATTAATCTGACGAAGCTGCGGCAGCACCTGACTGCGAATCCGGTTTCTGCTCAGGTTTTCATCCAGATTTGTGCTGTCTGTCCGGTAATCCTGGTCAAAATCCTGCAACAATTTTTCAATTTCTTCTCTGGTCAGACATAATAATGGCCGGATCAGTGTGGCTTCCACCTGTTCCAGCTTACGCACCGGCACGATACCACACAGTCCCCGGATGCCGGTTCCCCTGCTCAGATGAAATAGCAGCGTCTCCGCACAATCATCTCCGTGATGGGCCACCGCCAGACGATTTGCCCCCAGCTGCCTGCATGCCGCATAAAAGCTTTCATACCGCAGATCCCGGGCTGCCTCCTCCAGAGACTGATGCCGTGCACCGGCCCGGCCCGGAGCATCCACAGAAAAGGACAGCAGCGGAACTTCCAATGCCGCACACAGTTCTCTGACGAATGCTGCATCTGACAGGCTCTCCGCGCCCCGTATGCCATGCTCTACGTGCACAGCCGACAGGGAAAATCCCATGCACTCCCGCAACTCACATAACACCCGCAGAAGACAGACAGAATCCGCTCCGCCGGACACTCCGGCCACGACATGATCTCCATTTTCTATCATATGATATTGTTCCATAAATATTTGTATTTTCTTTTGCATTCTTCTCTCCGTTCGCTACCGGCTCCAGATTCCGGCAGTCAGCACCGTCATATCGTCCCGGACACGGCCACCGGTATAGAGCAGCACCTGTTCCAGTACCAGCCTGGAAAACTCTGCCGCATTGTTTGTATCAATTCCACGGATCACCTCGCAGATGGTTTCTCCCGCATCCCGGACGTGCAGATGCTCCAGTACGCCATCCGTTACCATAATGACAAAATCTCCGTCTGCCAGCTGTTCCGTCACCTTCGGTACCTGCTGTCCCACAAACACCCCTACCGGCATGCTCTTCTGTGTGACCATCCGCACCTCTTTTCCATGGCGGATAAACGTCGTGGCGGCACCAATTTTGTAAAACGCCGCCTCTCCACTGTCCAGATCCAGCCGCATAAGATCCACCGTAGAAAACAGATTATGTTCTCCATGGGTCACCATGGCCGAATTCATCATGCGCAGTGCCGTATCCGGCAAAAAACCGGCTTCCATGAATTTCTCTATTAAATCTATCACCATTTCACTCTCTTTACAAGCTGCATAACCACTTCCCATGCCATCGGATACAGCCATGACACAGCAGCCGTTATCCAACATCTGAAAAGAGAAATTATCTCCGGACACCTGCTCGTCCTCCCGCACGGCACGCGCCACACCGTATCCAGCCGTCAGGCGGCTGTTCTCACAAAATATCAGTGACTGTGATTCTGTCCCCAGCAATGCCTTACTGTCTTTCGCCGGTGCAAATCCCCGTCCGCTGACACCACTGATTAGTCTGGCCATTTCCCGGACAGATATACACTTGCTGCCCCTGGTTCTTCCCTGAAACAGCACCTGCCATTTTCCATGGCTGTTCTCCAGGATCCTCAGCTGCTCCACCAGCACTCCCAACTCCTTCCAGGCATAACGCATGGATGCTGTAATTTTGCCTTCCTTCGCTGTCACATCCGTCTCTTCATTCGCGCAGTCCTCCATAATATATGCCATGGCATCGAGCTGCTGTGCGATCACATCCCGGTTTTCCTGCAGCCGGTTATACCAGGCCATATTCAAATGCGCTTTTTCAAATACCAGCTGTACCTGTTCGATCAGATCTTCCCGATACGGACAGTATTCCCCCAACTCGGTGGCACGTTCCTGCACATCTGTCTCCCTGCCCCGCTGCAGTGCCTGCAGAAACCGGTACAAGATCTGATACATCGGCATCGTATCCTCTTCCCAGCAAATCGCACACTGATTACAGGACGCACAGATCCGCCCCGTCACCTCCGTCTGCATCCGTCCCAGTTCCTCTGCGGAAAAATCCTCTTTGTATCGGTTCATTTTCCGAAACGTACGGGACAGTTTTTCAAAAGATTCCGCATACTCATTCAGACGCCGGCCACCCGGTGCATACATAACCACCGGCATCTCACTCCGGGGCTCCCAGTCCGGGATCATCATAACCAGCCGACTCACCACATAGATAAAGCCGGTCACCAGAATGCCTTCGCAAATGCGGATCACAAGCCCGGAGGTCCCCGGCAGATGCAGTCCGTTCCAACACAGTCCAACCACTACCGTAACACCGCCACACAATGCTCCCGCCACATGGGTACGGCAATGCCCTGTATACTGTTCCAGCCCCCACACCAGTGCCGCACTCAATAATATAACCAGTGCATATTTGACCATCACAGACACCGGTGCCAGGATCAGCAGACCACAGATACTGCACAGAAATAACAGGCTGCGGTTCACACCACATACAAATCCCGTCATAAAAAGTGCCGGAACCAGCGGATATACTCCCGCCAGCTGAAACTGTGGCGACAACAGCGCTGCCATACACACCAGCATATGTTTCAAATTAAAATTGAATCGTCTCATTTTACATTCCTCCCTGATTTTGTTTCATTCAAGAATCTTCAGGAAGTAATTCTACGTCCGGCACCGTAAAATCTTTGTCAAATACCTGTTCATTTTTCTGAAACATTTCGTCAAAATTCTTTCAAGGATGGAACATTTCATCGAATGGATGCACTTCATGTTTTTTAACCAAAGAGTGGATGTACTTCATGTTTTTTAACCAAAAGAATCCTCCTGCGTTCAATTCCAACGCTTCATTTCATTTATTCTTTTCAGCGTCACCCCACACAACAACAAAAGCCACGGAACAATATTCCATGGCTTCTTAGTATTGATTAGTATTGAATAAATCATTTTTCTTTAAATACAATCTCGTCCGGATAGGTCATGCCAAGTTTTGATTTGGCTGTATCCACAATGTACTGGTCAGACCCAACATATGCTTCCTTTTCCTGAAGCTCCGCGGAACGCTCCTGCTCATCCTTCAGCTGCGCCTGTTTGGTCTTCTCATCCTGTTTGTAACCTTCATTAACCTGATATAAATGTCCGATCTGCACGGACATGATCAGTGTCAGAACAACTACCATGCAGGAAATACAAATTTTACCTGTTCTATTTTTACTTTTCTTTCTTTGTTTCATTTTACGCATCTGCAATCTGTCCTCTAACTAAATCCTGCTGCAGAGTAGATATTAACAGAACCATTACATTCCATATACAATCCAACTCTGCCTTTCTAAAGCTTACATAAACCCATTCTAACTGCTTTCCACAATTTTTTCAATCGTTTTTTTACATATCTGTTTCTTTTTTTACAAATTCGCCTCAAACACTGTGCACATTTACCAACGGGGCTCACCATAATTTTGACAGGTTTCATAATTCCCCGAAAAAAACTCCTTGCACCGCCACACAATCTCTGAAGCAGAAAGGTTCCACCCTTCACCACACCCCGGCTGCACAGCCTGCCATACAGCAGCATGCCGAGAAACATGGCCAGGATCACAAATCCCCGTACCTTGCCATCGTCCTCCTGATACAGAAATTGAAACAGCACAAAAGCGCTGATCACCCAGAAAAACATATCTTCCACTGCGATCCAGACAACGCCATGTGCTGCCACTCTGCGGAAAATCCGGATCAGATCATACACCAGCAGCATACAGCAGCCAAAGAGCACCGCCTGTCCAAACAGCTGGACCTGATGTACGATCTGCGCACTGCTCATTATTTAAACAGCCGCCCCAGCAGCGACTCCCCCTGGGATCCTTTTCCTTTGCTGACGTCAGAATACTGGATGGAATCAATTTTTCCAGACAGATCCACCTCGCCTTTTTCCAGAGTCAGCCGGTTCACATGCAGATCGATCCCCCGGATCATCAGCATCCCCATCTCTGTTTCCAGTAAAATCTCATTAACATCAAAGGACAAGATATCCGATATTCCATTTAACGCACAGGTGCCGCGATTTGTCAAAATGACCCTGTGCTGTCTTGATGCCTGTCTCTCTTCCATATAAAAAACCTCCCTTACTGTTTCCAGTATATGGGAGGTTCTATAAAAATATGACTCCTGTTCCGGCTTATAAATAGCGGAACATTTCCTTTGCTTCTTCCTTTCGGGAAGTATCTGTCACAACCAGAACTTCTGCTCTGACAGATTTGTTTCCAAATGCGATTTCAATGATATCACCGACTTTTACATCCTGGGATGCTTTCGCCACGCGGCTGTTGACCATAACTCTTCCTGCATCACAGGCTTCATTGGCAACAGTACGCCGCTTGATCAGACGGGATACCTTCAGATATTTATCTAATCTCATCTTGATTCTCCTAGTAGAAAGGGGCCTGTCCCGGTTCGGAACGGCCCCAATTCCAGATA
>JABLTO010054275.1_pt1 | contig 10748 bp, 8 predicted proteins | sample 7160091 | NCBI WGS metagenome assembly JABLTO01 (sample SAMN14651225, study PRJNA627086) | human gut metagenome | isolation source: feces | host: Homo sapiens
TAACATACAAGAGGTGATCGCATGATTAAGAAAGAGATGATTGCCATGCTCTTGGCCGGTGGGCAAGGCAGCAGGTTAGGAGTTTTGACAGAAAAGGTTGCAAAGCCGGCAGTCGCTTTTGGTGGTAAATATCGTATCATCGATTTTCCACTGAGCAATTGTATTAACTCGGGAATTGACACGGTGGGTGTGCTGACACAGTACCAGCCTCTCCGCCTGAATACACATATCGGTATCGGTATTCCGTGGGATCTTGACCGCAATGAAGGCGGTGTCACAGTCCTTCCTCCGTATGAGAAGAGCACAAGCAGTGAATGGTACACAGGAACTGCCAATGCGATCTATCAGAATCTGGCTTATATGGAGCAGTATAACCCGGATTATGTACTGATCCTTTCCGGTGACCATATCTATAAGATGGATTACGAAGTGATGCTGGATTTCCACAAGGCGAACAAGGCAGATATTACGATCGCGTGTATGCCGGTTCCCATTGAGGAAGCCAGCCGTTTTGGTATTATGGTTACTGATGAGAGCAGCCGTATTACCGAGTTTGAGGAGAAGCCGGAGCATCCAAGCAGCAATCTTGCATCCATGGGTATCTATATTTTCTCATGGCCGGTTCTGAAGGAAGCACTGATCGCCCTGAAGGATCAGAATGGCTGTGACTTCGGTAAACATATCCTTCCGTACTGTAAAGAGAAGGGGCAGCGCCTTTTTGCTTATGAGTACAACGGCTACTGGAAAGATGTAGGAACTCTTGGTTCTTACTGGGAAGCAAATATGGAGCTGATCGATATCATTCCGGAGTTTAATCTTTATGAGGAATTCTGGAGGATCTACACCAAGGGAGATGTGATCCCGCCACAGTATATTTCCGCAGATGCAGTTGTGGACAAGTGTATCATCGGTGAGGGAACAGAAATCTATGGTGAAGTACATAATTCAGTGATCGGTCCGAATGTTATCATCGGCAAGGGCAGTGTGATCCGTGATTCTATTATCATGAAGAATACAGCAGTTGGTGAGAACGTTGTTATGGATAAAGCCATCGTGGCAGAAGATGTTGTCATCGGAAATAATGTTGTGATTGGATGCGGCGAGGAGGTACCGAATGTTCTGAAACCGGCTGTATATTCCTTTGGACTTGTGGCTATCGGCGAAAACAGCGTGATTCCGGACAGTGTCAAAATCGGTAAGAATACCGCTATCGCCGGTGTTACAACAAAAGAAGACTACCCTGACGGAGAACTGGCAGCCGGCCAGGTAATTGCAGCAAAGGACGGTGGGAAAGAATGAGAGCGATAGGTATTATTTTGGCAGGCGGTAATAATAACCGCATGAGAGAATTATCAAACAAAAGAGCAATCGCGGCAATGCCTATTGCAGGAAGTTACCGCGCGATCGACTTTGCCCTCAGCAACATGGCAAATTCACATATCCAGAAGGTTGCTGTGCTGACACAGTATAATGCCCGTTCCCTTAATGAGCATTTAAGTTCATCCAAATGGTGGGATTTCGGAAGAAAACAGGGAGGACTTTATGTCTTTACTCCAACCATTACCAGAGATAACAGCTTATGGTATCAGGGTACTGCAGATGCGATCTATCAGAACCTGAGCTTTTTAAAGAACAGTCATGAACCCTATGCGGTGATCGCTTCCGGCGATGGAATCTACAAGCTGGATTACAATAAAGTCCTGGAGTATCATATCGCAAAGCGGGCAGATGTTACCGTTGTATGTACTACATGCAAGGATCAGAGCCAGGTTGAGAGATTTGGTGTTCTTCGCATGAATGAGGACTGTCGGATCGAGGAATTTGAAGAAAAACCGATCGTTTCCTCCTATAATACGGTATCTACTGGTATCTATGTCATCCGAAGAAGGCAGCTGATCGAACTGATCGAGCGTGCTGCCCAGGAAGGAAGGCATGATTTTGTAAATGATATTCTTATCCGTTACAAAAATCTGAAGAGGATTTACGGATATAAGATCGATAACTACTGGAATAATATCTCTACTGCAGAGGCTTATTATCAGACAAATATGGATTTCTTGAAACCGGAGATCCGGAACTATTTCTTCAAACAGGAGCCGGCGATCAAAACCAAGATCGCAGATGTACCTCCTGCTAAGTACAATCCGGGTGCAACTGTGAAGAACAGTCTGGTGTCCAGCGGATGTATCATCAACGGAACTGTGGAGAATTCTGTTCTGTTCCGTGATGTATTTGTAGGAAATAACTGTGTGATCAAAAACTCTGTGATCCTTAATGACGTATATCTTGGAGATAATACGCATATTGAGAATTGCATTGTTGAGAGCCGGGATACCATCCGGGCAAATTCATATTACTGCGGCGAAGAAGGAGAAGTGAAGATCGTCGTAGAGAAAAACGAACGCTACGTATTATAAATGCGGAAGATCAGTTTTCCGCAGATACGGTTAGCGAAATGAAAGGGGCAAGTAGCAATGAATATTACAGATGTACGTGTGAGGAAGGTAGCAAAAGAAGGGAAAATGAAGGCCGTTGTGTCTGTCACAATAGATGATGAGTTTGTGGTACATGACATCAAGGTGATCGAAGGCGAGAAGGGGCTGTTCATCGCAATGCCAAGCCGTAAGGCAAGCGACGGTGAATATCGTGACATCGCACATCCGATCAATTCAGCAACAAGAGAGCAGATCCAGACGATCATCCTGGACAAGTATCAGGAAGTAATGGCTGAGGAAGCTGAGAATGAGGTTCTTATGGAGGCTGCGGAGTAAGAGAAGTAGCTTCAGGGGGGATTACATCAGAGAAGTATTCTCGTAGCTGATGATCTTTGGATTGAAACAGCATAGAATAAAAACTGCCGTTTTACAGATAAATCTGTGAGAGGGCAGTTTTTTTATGCTCCGGAAAACAAAAAAACGCTTTTCAGTTCATAAAAATTTAAATTATTACGTATTTGTTACAGAAATAAAATAAAATTATTGCTTTTTATGAAAAATGTGTTATACTAGAATCCATGAAAGGACGAAAGGTGTTTATATGAAGAATAGAAAAGTTTTCACATTACTGCTTACAGGTATGCTGACCCTTTCCATGGGAAGCACCGTATATGCATCAGGTACAGACGCTGCGATCGCAGAGGCACAGGCGGAGAAACAGGCCGCTGAGGAGGGTCTTGCGCAGGTACAGAGCAGCATCGGCACACTGGAGAGCAAGAAGCAGGAGCTGGAGAGCTATCTGGCTGATTTAAACGCACAGTATGAGGATCTTACCAACAGCATTTCTGAGCTTAGTATCCAGGCTGCTGAGAAGGAAGATGAATTAAATAAAGTAAAAAAAGAACTGAAAAAAGCAAAGAAAGCTTCTGCAGATCAGTATGAATCCATGAAGCTTCGAATCGCATATATGTATGAAAATGCCGGAACTTCCGCACTGGAGACACTGCTTTCTTCCGAAAGCCTTGCAGAATTCCTCAATCGCGCGGAGAATGCGATACAGATTTCTACATACGACAGAGACATGCTGGATAAATATGTGAGTCTTCAGAAGAATATCCAGGAGAATGAGAAAAAGGTTGAGACGGAGTCCGCAGAGATCGATGATCTGATGACGGAGCGTGCAGCTAAACAGCAGGAAGTGCAGTCCATGGCTTCCAGCACAAGCGATGATATTAACTCTTATGTAAACCAGATCAGCGCCAGCCAGGAAGAGGCTCAGCAGCTGATGGCAGATATCAGTAATGCAGACAGCAGTATTACCGCTCTGGTACAGCAGGCAGAGGCGGAGAAGGCTGCAGAAGAGAAAGCTAAGGCTGAAGCGGCAGCAGAGGCTGAGAGACAGGCAGCAGAGGCTGCAGCCCGGGAAGAGGCCGATCAGGATAACGAGGGCAGTGAAGAGGCTGATTCTGACGATGATTACGGCTATGATCCGGAGGAGGATACAACTGAGTCTTCCAGCAGCTCTACAAGTACAGACATTGTTGTAGAAGAGGAAGAGGAAGCAGATGATGTACAGTCCGGAAGTTCCGAAGATGTTTCCGAGGACAGCTCCCAGGAGGAGGTTTCCAATGATGAGACAGCTTCCGGGGAGACGGAAGATGCCTCTGCGGATACGTCCGATTCCGGTTCTTCCAGTCAGGGAACATATCTTGGAAACTTTACACTGACCGCATACTGCAACTGTGCACAGTGCTGCGGTACAGCCGGCAATCTTACAGCCAGCGGAACAGTTCCGACAGCAGGACGTACCGTTGCTATGGCAGGTGTTCCGTTTGGGACCAAGCTTCTGATCAACGGCACTGTTTATACGGTAGAGGATCTGGGAACTCCTTACGGACATGTGGATATCTATTGTGGAAGCCATTCTGAGGCATTAAGCTTCGGACTTCAGTCTGCAGATGTATATCAGGTGGGCTGATCCGGGAAAATCCAGAGGAGAATATTTAAGAGAAATACAGCGCTGCAGGATCGTATGCTGATCCTTGCAGCGCTGCTTTTGTATGCATGACGCAGATATGTGTTTCGTGAAGTGTAGTGTGTGGAAATTCACAAATTTCCTGCAATCCGGAGATTTTACAGATACGGCGTACCCGGGATCTCCGGATAGGTTCCCATACCGATGAGAAGCTCAAGGCCTGTCTGACGGCCTTCCAGTACAGCAGCTTTTACAGCACTGGCATCACCGGAGATGGCGATGATCACTTCATTGGAATGACTGGTACCGATATTCGGAGTCATATATTGTGTAATGGATACTGCTGCGGATTTCACGGCATTATCTGCCATCACAAGACCGATAGCAGCCGGAGAACCTGCCATGAAACCAAATGCTTCACCCAGAGGTGTGCCGAAGGCTTTATGGATAGCAGGACCTGCACTTGCGGAAAAAGCAAACTCCAGGTGGCCGGATTCGCTGATGTAGACCTCACCTGCATATTTGTTAGTCAGTTCCAGAGCCAGAGAAATGGCGTGACGCACGTCGGATACATCATTTCCGCCAAGGACGATATAGTTTCCGTGACCACCCCAGCCCTTGGTGTCTCTTGGAAGTTCAATGGAAAGGACTTCTGTATTTGTGGCTTTTACTGCATCGTCAATAGCTGTGATCTGGCCGGCAGCGCCTGTTCGGGAACTGAAAAGCCCCAGACAGTGGTATTGGGTACCTACGTTCATCTTTTTAAGCAGAGAATCATCAACTCCGGAGATCACGAGTCCGATTGTGTCAAGGACTGCGGTCCCTACAAATTCAGTACGTGTGCAGTTGGTGCTGATGTTATGAATATCGTGTATATCCATGTGGAAAAATCCCCCTTTTTGCTGAAAACTCATTGGTTTCAGTATAGCATCAGAGAGGGGAATTTGAAAGTGAAAATTGACAATATCATTTGTAAATGGCAGGTTTACATAGTAGTAAACGGCATTGTAAAATGTAAACTTAAAAAATAAAATTAAGTTGACATTCAAATCCTGCTGTGTTAAATTGTTAACAGCGAAAGAGCGGATATCATTTATAAAGGACAGGAATGATCTTCCGACAGGAAAAGCAGAAAAGGAAAGAAAGGATACAGATTATTATGACAACAGTGGCAGCAGGCAGAAGCAAGACGTATGATCTTGTTTACATTGCAGTTTTTGCAGTAGTGATGGCAGTTTGCTCATGGATTTCCATTCCGGCACAGGTACCGTTTACTCTGCAGACATTTGGAGTATTTATGGCAGTTGGTGTGCTTGGAGGAAAAAGAGGAACTCTGGCAGTTCTGGTTTACATTCTTCTTGGAGCAGTAGGAGTTCCGGTTTTTGCAGGATTTTCCGGAGGCATTGGAGCTCTTCTCGGAAATGCAGGTGGATATATCATTGGATTTATCTTTTCCGCACTTGTTATGTGGGCAATTGAGCACGTTTTTGGCAGAAAGCCGGTTGTTCAGATCATTTCCATGATCGTTGGACTGATCGTATGCTATGCCTTTGGAACCGCATGGTTTATGTTTGCCTACACAAGAAGCACAGGTCCGGTAGGCCTTATGGCAGTTCTTGGCTGGTGTGTGTTCCCGTTTATCATTCCGGATCTTATCAAGATCGCACTGGCTTATGTTTTATCAGGAAAGGTACGTAAATATGCAAGATAAAAGCAGTGCTACGGCATATGCTTCTGATGAGGGCACAGAGGAAATAGTCATTCCTCTGCGCCCTCATCATGGTATGTGCCTGGCGTATTTTAAGGGGGAAGGCTACAGTAACGGTTTTACTGCACATATGGCCGAGATGCTGAAGATTTTTCTGGAGGGAAAGAAAATAAGGCTTCATGTGGATACGGATGAGATCTGCTCTGCCTGTCCGAATAATCTGGGCGGACATTGCGAAGCCGGAGATAAAGTGGCAGAGTATGACAATGCCGTGCTGGAAAAATGTGGACTGAAGGCCGGACAGACATTGCACTTCAGCGAATTTACAAAAAAAGTCCAGGAAAAAATCCTTGCGACGGATAAACGTAAGGAAATCTGTGGAAACTGCCAGTGGAACAGCATCTGCGAAGAACAGAAGAGCCGCTGGGCATAAAAGAAAGCAAAAATATAGAAATATAAAAAGTATATGATCTGAGAATGTCGGAGGAAATGGCAATGTCTGTTGCATTTCCTGAAATGATGTCTTGGAATATATACTTTTTTTATTTGAAATATCAGATAATAATATAAATATTTTGAAAACAATTTTTAGTTGAGAAAAAAACAACAATAACCGCGAGGCTTTTTTGCCAGATATGTATAGACAAATAATTTAAGCATTGATAAAATGACGATATGTTAGTTTGGACAAACTAAAGCGTGCTTGACAGAGCACTTCTGCGGAAACTGACATATGTTGAATATTCTGCAGAAGAAATTTCAATTAACCAGAGCAGCTGTAAGGTCATGATCTGGTATAAAGTCGTGTAATATAAAAGACAAAGAGGAGGACAGGTATGCATAAGTGGAAGCTTTTTAAGAAGTCAGCTGCACTCGTTCTGAGTTCAGCGGTGATCGCGTCAGGAGTGCCGGTAACGGCAATGGCGTCTGAGGCGGAAGTTTTTAGTGACGTGTCAGAAGAAACACAAGGAGAGACAGCACAGGAAGAAGGAGAGAACGAGGATCAGGAGTCGGTTTCCCAGGACCAGCTGGAAGTTGGTGAAGCTGATATTCAGTCGGAAGAGCCGGAAGAAAGTGATGCAGAAGCTATTCAGGAAGAAGTAGCAGAAATTTCAGCAGAAGAGATTCAACAGGAAGAGGAACCGCAGATCCAGGAGGATACAGAAGAGGCATTCGGTGATGGAGAAGCATTTATGGCAGAAGCAGGCGAGGTTCTTCAGGATGCTTCTGAGATCACTGTTGCAGGAGTGAAATATCTCTGGTCCATGCAGCCGGCAGAGGGATATACACAGATAGGAACAACAGGCGTTTATGTAAAAGTGGCAGATGGACAGACCGCTCTGAACGGAAAACTGTACGGAACGACAACTTTAAGTTATTCGGAATTTTATGCCGGGGATACCACTCAGGAGAGCTATGACGCTATCACTTCGGCAACAACGAGTAAAAATCAGATTTTTGCTAATGAGGACAGCACAGAGGTGACTTCTTCCGGATATCAGATCCAGGGTGTGAAGAATGTAAGTGTTGCAGTGGACGCGGAAACCTATGTAGATGCACAGGCGCTGAAAGCTGCTTCCAAGCTTCCGAGAAAGGGTGTCTATACAGAGGCAGCAGATATTACGCTGAATGAAGCACCGTCACAGGAAGCAGGACAGTATAAAACACTGAATACAGACGGAACATACAGTGCAACAAAATTCGATGTAAAGGCAACGGTCACAGATGCATCTGCCCAGATCCAGGCACCGTCGATCTGGGGCGATTACATGCTGGTGGTAAAAGAAGCCGGCACAAAATATCTCCGCAATTCCAGACAGGGTGATTTTGCTGTAGGCGGAAATACACTGGGAGTGATCCTTGAAACTGCCAGTGGCAAGAAGGTAGGACTTCGTCATACCTATGAAATCTGGGTACAGCCTTACGAACTTGCATTTTCAGCAGGATCCGGGCTTATCGGGGAAAAAATATCAAAGGTGACTTATATTACTCCGGACGGTTCCTATGTATATGAGTTCGGAGACAAAGCTCCTCTTGTGAAAAAACAGCCTGAAGCAGGAATGAAGGTACAGGCGGCTTTTGTAAAAGAAAATACAACTCAGGTTAAAGTAGATGGCCTTGACAAATATGAAAATCCTAAGGTTTCCGTATACTACACAACAGGAAGTGGTCATGGTAAAAAGACAACATATGTTGTAGATCATGCAGTGGCAGAGAACGGGGTGGTAACCTTTGACAGCAGTGTAGCCAGGGCCGGGGATGAGATCTACACGGTTATGATCTCAAGCGACAATTATGTGGATATGACAAAAAATATCACACTGACAGGCCAGCCGATCACGGTTTCCAATGTTTCCTATTACTGGGTAAAGGGAGCGTTGGATGGATATACACAGATCCCGGGAACAGATATTTATTATAAGGCGGCAAATGGACATCAGGCACTGACAGGAATACTTTACGGTACGGCATCTCTGTCATACGAGGAATTTTATGCGGGAGATGCAACGAGCCGCAAGTATGATTCCGTTACATCTGCCACAACCAGAAAAAGTACTGTTTTCGGAAATGCAGATGTTCAGAATCTGACAGAAAATGGCTATGAGATCGCAGGAGTAAAAAAGGTTAATGTAGCTACAGATGCAAAAACGTATGTAGAGGCGCAGATCCTTTCAGAAGCGGGAGAACTTCCGGAAAGCGGAGTATATACAGAAGCAGCAGGGATCACCCTGGGACGTACTCCGACGGTAGAGCCTGGGCAGTATAAAACACTGAATACAGATGAAACATACAGTGCTACAAAATTTAATGTAAAAGCAACTGTGACAGATGCGGAGGCAACACTCAAAACATCTTCTCGCTGGGGAGATTATGAGATTGATGTAAAAGAAACCAGCACAAAATATCTCCGCAATACAAAGAGTGATTCCGATTTTGCAGTTAACTCCGGGATTCAGGGAATGATCCTGGAAACAACAGACGGCGGAAAATATGGCATGCGTCATATGAACGAGATGTGGCTGAAGGTGTATAAAGTTGCCTTTGCAAAAGATACAGGTCTTGAGGGAAAAACCGTAAACAAGATCACGTACATTATGGCAGACGGCGCGTATGTATATGAATTTGCAGATGGTATTTATGTTAAACCGCAGGCAACAGAAGAGATGGCTGTTTCTCCGGAATTTACGGACAGCACCCATGTTAAGCTTGCAAATCTTGATAAATACAAAAATCCGAAGGTATCTGTTTTCTATACAACAGGTGTCGGACATGATTCACAGACAACATATCTTGTACAGGATGGTGTAGCCGCAGATGGAGTGGTTGCTTTGGATTCTACTGTAGCGAGACCGGAAAATGAAACCTATACAGTAAGAGTTTCCAGTGATGGTCATGCAGATGTTTCTGTTCAGCTGGTGTATGGAACGATTGCTTTTAAAGAAAATTCAGGAGTTCTTTATATCGGAAGCTCCAGACAGCTTGAAGCAGCAGGCGAAAATTGCAAGGATGTAACATACGCTTCCGATAATGAAACGGTTGCATCTGTGGACGAGAACGGAAAAGTAACTGCAAAAGCAGCAGGAACAGCCGTGATCACAGCAACATCTGCAGCAGGAAAAACTGCACAGTACAAGCTTACTGTAAAAACGCCATCTGTAAAACTGAATGCATCAGCGAAGACGCTTTATGTAAAAGGATCTCCGGCTATAGTGACGCTGAAAGCAACGACCGCAGGTGTTACCGGAAAAGTAACCTATACAAGCAGTAAACCATCTGTTGTAGCTGTAGCCGCAAATGGAAAGGTAACTGCAAAGGCGGCAGGTACAGCTGTGATCACAGCGAAATGCGGAAATTATAAAGCAACCTGCAAGATCACAGTCAAGAAGCCGGCTGTAAAAGCTTCGGCTTCAGCGAAAACTGTATTTGTGGGTGGAACAAGCCAGATCAAAGTGGAAAAAACAGGCGTTAGCGGAAAAGTTACTTATACAAGCAGTAATAAATCCGTTGCAGTGGTAAGCGCAGGCGGAAAAGTAACAGCAAAAAAAGCAGGAACAGCTACAATTACAGTAAAATGCGGAAGCTACAAAGCAACCTGCAAGATCACAGTGAAAAAAGGCAGCCTGAAGATCACATCCAAAACAGCTGTAAGTGTAAAAGCAAAGAAAACAACAGCCATCAAGGCAGCTGCTACTTCAAAGGCAAAGATCACCTACAGAAGCAGCAATACAAAAGTTGCTACTGTAAGCAGCAAAGGTGTTGTTAAAGGTGTGAAAAAAGGAAAAGCTGTTATCTATGTAAGCAGCAACGGAATCACAAAAAAGGTAACAGTTACAGTGAAATAAGCATATATTTCACTTGAATATACTTGATATGTTATAAAGAACCTTTCCCAAAACTGCTTCGGGTCTGCGAAAATGCATGCCCGAAGCAGGAAAAAAGAAAAAATTCGATTTTTTTGAAAAATTTTAATTTTTTCTATTGACAAAGTACAGAAACTCTAATATAATAGCTCTTGCAGTTGAGCAACACACAAACAACTGAAACAGAATAACGAAGCGTGGCTCAGTTTGGTAGAGCGCTGCGTTCGGGACGCAGAGGTCGCAGGTTCAAATCCTGTCGCTTCGACTAA
>JABLTO010131078.1_pt1 | contig 10747 bp, 5 predicted proteins | sample 7160091 | NCBI WGS metagenome assembly JABLTO01 (sample SAMN14651225, study PRJNA627086) | human gut metagenome | isolation source: feces | host: Homo sapiens
AGAGGATTCCGCCTCATTTGACATTATCTCTAACAATGTACTTCCTCCTTTATTTCTACCTTATATCCTTTATCTTTAATTTCAGCAAATATATATACCAAGCTGCATATAGCTATATCATATATTTTTTTTGTGAATTTATCAACCACTAATTTTGTTTTTTTATACTTTTTTCGCGAAATACGCGATATTTTCCTCAGAGTGTGTTTGAAAAAGGCTTTCTGCAAAATGTGCATCACATTTACAGGAGATTTTCAGACACTCTCTAATATTCCTCATCGTACTCGTCATAACCGCTGTTATTATAGTCTTCGCTGTAGTCCTCACTGTAATCTTCAAGCTCCTCTTCGCTTCCATCTTCACTGGTTTCATTGGGATTGGGACCTACATAATTTCCATCTTTATCCAGCTGCCCATAACCGGTATAGCTTCCATCTTCCATATATCCGCCAAGCCAGCTGCCATTTGCAGCAATACTCTCCTCAGTAGGTCTGGAGCCTACATAGTTTCCGTTCTGGTCATATTCCCCTTCACCGGTATAGTCACCCTCCAGGTCATACCCTCCATGCCAGTTAGCCACTGCATTCTCGTAAGCAGCCGCAGTATCCACATCCTCAATCACGCCATCCTCGCCCAGATCCTGCTCGAAGGTAATCGTCTTGGAATTGTCATTTACATTTTCCAGATGAAGGATTCCCTTTTTGCCAGAAAGCTTGGGCAAAATTGCGTTGACACGTGTCATCTTGTCCTCAAGATACTCGTCCTTTCCCAGCATCACCCGGATATCTCCATAAGTCAAGGTAATCTGATAACTGGTGTCAAATTCAATATGATCCGGTATGGCATCGTTCTTCTGGAAAATAGTTGACAGCGCCACCGCAGTGGTAAGCACCGAGTTTCCTTTAATTGGAAGCTTCTCCCCTTCGATCACATGACTTACTTCAATGCCGTCAAAAAAAGGCACCAGTTCATCCCTTGTATGGGAACTTTCAATAAAAATACCGTTTCTGTCAAAATAAATATAGCTGTCCAGATAAGGAATGCAGCCTACCGCCTTCTTTTCCCGGACACTGATGCAGATACTGTTATGAGAAAGCCTGGTAATATAAAAGCCTTCCACAAAAGGCACACCCTCTACGTCCACCCTGGAATGGAGCAAAACTGCAAGAACGGAATTATCCGTAAAAACCCCCTGCAAAGCCATCTCCTTCACCTGTTCATCCGTGTAACGGGAGGTTCCCATTACCTCCACCTTTGTCACATGAAAATAGGAAAAGAAAAAGACAAGTCCTGCCAGCAGAACTGCCCCCAGGGTACCCAGAATCGCTTTCTTATGTTTTCTATAGATCAACTTCATTTTCAGTGATTTCATATATTGTTATTCCTGTATCCTTTTTACTGCTGCTCCCAGCGCATTAAGATCCTGGCAAATATGCTCATACCCCCGCTGTACAAAAGAATATCCTTCCAGTACGGTAACTCCCTTAGCCCCAAGTGCTGCCAGGATCAGGGACGCACCGCCTCTTAATTCCTGCGCCTGCACAGCTGCTCCATGTAAAGTCTTTACACCGCAGATTACAGCCTCATTTCCCTGTACGCGGATCCTGGCTCCCATTTTCCGCAACTGGTCAGCTGCTTTATAACGGTCTTCAAAAACCATTTCACGAATGCAACTTTCCCCCTCTATGGTGGAAAGAACTGCCATTACGGGAGACTGCAGATCTGTTGGAAATCCTGGATAAACACCCGTTTCCAGCAGTTTAACAGGACTTTGAACATTTTTTCCATTGACTAATAGTTTACCACTGTTACCTTTATATTGTCCACCCATTTTCCTATATACTTCCAGAAAGGCCTTCAGTTCTCCTTCCGGAGGGTTTTCAAGAACGATCTGGCTTCTGGTTATAGCTGCCGCACAGATATAGGTTCCTGACACAATGCGGTCTGGCGGCACCTGAATGCACCCGGCACTTAGGCTTTTAACTCCCTGGATTCTTATTTCAGAAGTTCCATCCCCCTGTATTTTTGCTCCCATGGAACGCATATACCTGCAAAGCCACTGTATTTCCGGCTCACAGGCACAATTTTCCAATACAGTCTCTCCCTCTGCAAGCACGGCTCCTAAAATGCCCTGCTGGGTAGCTCCCACACTTCTTTTTGAAAAAGAAACCAATGCCCCTTGCAGATGAGGTGCTTCTGCCATCAAAACTCCCTGTTCCTCTGTGACCACTGCGCCAAGCTTCCGAAGCACAAAAAGATGCATATCAATAGGTCTTTTCCCGATCACGCACCCACCTGGATAGCCAAGGCTTCCTTTCCCATTTCTTGCGAGAAGCGCTCCAAGAAGAATCACGGAAGACCTCATCCTCCCTGTAAATTCAAAAGGAACTGACCATTTACCGGCATTTTCGCAGTCCATATACAGATCATGGTCTTCCCACCAGGTCACTGCCCCAAGCTTCTGAAGAATTTCCTCCATACAAAAAACATCCGCGATCCGCGGACAGCCTTTGAGCACACTGACTCCCCGATGTAAAAGAGACGCCGCCATCATAGGAAGCGCTGCATTTTTTGAGCCCTGTATCCGAATACTTCCCTTCAGCTGGTGTCCTCCCTCAATGTAAATCCGGTCATTCAAGCCATTCACTCCTAAAGGGCCTCTTACCTTTTATTGTATGCGAATATTTCTGACTGGTGATAAAATTTCATTTTCTGCTTACGCTCAAAGCCAGCCCCATCTCGCCCAGAAGAAACACCACTGAGGTTCCGCCATAGCTGATAAAGGGAAGCGTGATTCCTGTATTTGGAATGGTGTTTGTCACCACCGCAATATTCAGGATCACCTGAATGGCCATATGGCTCATAATGCCAACGCATAAAAGTGTTCCCTGCAGTTCCCGGCAGTGAAGGGCAATCACCATCAGTCTCCACATAAGAAGCCCAAATATGCCAATGAGAAAAAAAGCTCCGGTCAGTCCCAGTTCTTCGCAGATAATGGAAAAGATCATATCATTCTGGGCTTCCGGCACAAATCCCAGTTTCTGCAGGCTGCTGCCAAATCCTCTTCCGAAAAGCCCGCCGCTTCCAATAGCATAAAGTCCCTGAATGGTCTGAAAACCCTTTTCATACTTCTCCGGATTCCGCCATATGGCAAGCCTTTCCAGACGGTAGCTCTCTGCTGCCAGAAACACTGCGATCACTGCTGCACCAGTCACTCCCATTCCAACAAATCTGGCATATCCCGGATCTGATATAAAAATCAGGATTACACCGATTCCAAGGATTATGATTGCCGTACTTAGGTTATTGGAGCCTACCAGTCCTACAATTGGAAGAAGTGTCAGCATTGTCCTGCACATAAACCAGAAGCCAGCTGTAGTCTTTTTGCTTCCCTGGATCTGCCAGGTGAGAAAAAGGATCACTGCTGCTTTTGCAAATTCCGAAGGTTGAAAAGACAACGGTCCAAAATTCAGCCACCTTCTGGAGCCATTGATTTCCTGTCCTACAAATAAAACTGCTGTAGAAAGTCCCATAGATAAGAGATAAGCAGCCGGTGCCAGCCGAACAAAGAATCTGTAATCTGTCTCTGCTACTATGTACATGGTCATAAGGCCCAGAGCTGTTGCAAAAAGCTGCTTTTTAAAATAATAGGCAGAGTCGCCGAAACGTACTCTGCCATTATATTCACTGATGGAAAACAGCATGACCAGTCCGAATACTGCCAGAAGCAGCACAAGGATCAGTAAGACCGTGTCTGTTTTCGTTTCTTTCTTTCGCTCCCGGATCATAGAGATCTGCTCCTGACGTCCCATGCCTTGGTTAAAGCATATGCCAGATCCGGGTATTCTATGAAATAAATCATAAGTTTCTGTACCTGCCGCCAATCACATTCTGTGGCTACGACAACCGAGTTCGAGTGAAATATACTGCAAAACGGAACGTGCAGATTACAGGAATGATTTTTCAAACAAGCTCCAGAGCATGCCTCCAAAAGGCTTTCTTCAAGATGTACGCTGCAATTTGCGGTATATTACAGTGCTCTCACATACTCCTTAAACATCTGGCCTCTCTGCTCATAATTGTCAAACTGACCCCAGCTTGCGCATGCAGGAGATAAAAGGACCGCGTCCCCGGCGTTTGCCTTATCCGCACACACCTGCACAGCTTCTTTCAGATCCTCACAGAGAATAACATCATGAAAGCCATTCTTCTCAGCCGCAGCCTTAATTTTCTCTTTCGTCTGACCAATAAGTACCAGATACCTTACTTTGCCGTCAAATGCCTGGATCCACTCATCATAGCTGGATTCCTTATCATATCCGCCGCCGATCAGAAGAGTCGGACGGTTCATTGCCTGGATTCCCTTAATAGCCGCATCCGGGTTGGTTCCCTTTGAATCGTTATAATATGCCACACCGTTTTTCTCAGTTACATACTCAATTCTGTGCTCCACGGCTGTAAACTCACAGATACTCCTACGGATGCTATCCATATCAACACCTGCGTAGTAAGCCATGGCCACTGCTGCCATTACATTCTCAAAATTGTGTGTACCAAGAAGCTTCAGCTCTCCTGTTCTCACAACCGGAATCTCATCTTTCTCTGTGCGGAGAATAATCTGGTCTCCTCTCAGGAAAATACCCTGTTCAAGTTCTCTTGCACTGGAAAAATATACAGCCTTTGGCACAATGCTTTTGCCAAATTCACGAAGGATTTCATCCTCATAATTCAGCACACATACATCCTCCGGACCCTGGTTGCTTGTGATCAGCTCTTTCACGCGGATATACTCAGCCATTGTATGATGACGGTTCAGATGATCCTCTGTGATATTCAAAATGGCGCTTACCCTTGGAGCAAATTTCCAGATAGTCTCAAGCTGGAAGCTGCTGATCTCTGCAACCGTGACCGTCTCATCTGTCATCTCCAGTGACTTGGAAGTATACGGAGTTCCAATATTTCCAACAACAAATACAGATGGGCGTGCATCTGACATGATTTTCCCAAGAAGGGCTGTTGTTGTAGTTTTTCCGTTTGTTCCGGTAATTGCAAGAACTTCACCCTTTCCAGTCTGATAAGCCAGTTCAACCTCGCCCCACACAGGAAGTCCCTGATCATAAAAACCTTTTACAATTGGAAGATCTGTGGGAACTCCAGGACTTAATACCACAAGCTCCAGGCTTTCCTGAACTTCCTTCGGCAGCTCTCCTGCATAGATGGGAAGTTCATAATTTCCACTGATTTTATGTAATACGCTTTCTTTATCCAGATCTGCTTTTCCATCGTAGAGAACCGGGCAGGCACCAACTGCATTCAGAAGATCAGCTGCGCCGATACCGCTTTTTCCGGCTCCGAAAACCAGAACTTTTTTTCCTTTTAATTCCATGATTTATTTCCTCCTTAATGCCTTGCAATGGATGCCTCGGAATTCTCCCTTTTCAGGCAGCTCTTACAGGGCTAAAAGTCCGATCAGGCACATAATTGCAGTCACAATAGTAAACACTGCAACTACTCTGGCTTCTGACCATCCGCAAAGCTCAAAATGATGATGGATAGGCGCCATTTTGAAAATACGTTTGCCATGTGTTGCTTTGAAATAGGTTACCTGGATCATAACGGACAATACCTCAACCAGATAGATCAGTCCCACGATCAGTATAAACAGAGGCATCTGCAGCATATAAGCCACACCTGCCACAAATCCACCAAGCGCCAGAGATCCTGTATCTCCCATGAACACACTTGCCGGGTATACATTGTAAAGTAAAAATCCCATCAGTCCGCCGATAACAGCACAGGTGACAGGCTCGATACCTGACTGGGTTCCAATGGATACAACCGTGAAAAATACGGCTACGATCAGGGTAACGCTGGTAGCAAGACCATCTACACCGTCAGTAAAGTTTACGCCATTTACCGTTCCGATCACTGCAAAGAACAGCACCGGTACAGCCAGCCAGCCAAGATTCAGATAATGTCCCCCCCAGAATGGAATACGCATGGTCAGAGACACATCTGTATACCGCAGCAGGTAGAAAGTAAAAATACCTGTTACCACTACCTGAAGCAGAAATTTCTGCCATGGAAGAAGTCCGTCAGATCTTCTAAGGACTACCTTCAGATAATCATCCAGAAAACCGATCAGTCCGAATCCCAGAGTCAGGAACAGAACCGGGATAATCTTGGGATAATCTTTTACATAAAACAATGAAGTAATAATCGTGGATATCAGAAAGATCACGCCGCCCATAGTCGGGGTTCCGGCCTTTTTCAGATGCGACTGTACGCCCTCTGTTCTCTCTGTCTGTCCCATTTTCAGCTTACGCAGAAAAGGAATAATAACAGGTCCTAATACTGCACTGATTGCGAAGGAAATCAGTACCGGGATCACAATATGAAATTCCATCCTCACACCTCTTTAATTCTTTCGTTTTTTTCGTTCCAGAGTCTGTTTAAAAAAGCATTCCGCAATCTTCCTCAAATTGTGACACACATCTTGCAGAAACCATTTTCAAACACGCTCTAAACTTTTTAAAGCATCTTATAGTATAAAGCTTTTCCCCTTATTTATCAACCCATAGCTTGGTTTTTGCAAGATAATATCCCCACATTGTTTACTGCTTACTTCGTGACCGGTAACATACTTCTCCTTGCTCACAGCCTGACCGATCACCGAAGCTTATCTTTCTTTTTTCTGATTTAGAGCGTGTTTGAAAAAGACTTTCTGCAAGATGTGCGTCACAATTTGTGGGAGATTTTGCCCGGATGAGGGCGCCGTAGCGGGCTACGGCAACCGAATTCGGGTGAAATCTCCCGCAAAGTGGGGCGTGCAGATTGCGGGAATGATTTTTCAAACACGCTCTAGCACCGCCTCAAAAATATTCTTTATCACAGGTGCCGCAATGGTTCCTCCGTAATACACGCCCTGCGGGTCATGTATAATGCAAAGCCCCAGGATCTGTGGATCTTCCGCAGGCATAAAACCAAGAAAGGAAGAAATATACCGGTTGGCACTTCTTGGCAAAGTCTGGGAAGTAGCCGTCTTGCCCCCTACTGTGCATCCCTCGATCCGGGCATTTCTTCCGGAACCTTCTGACACTACTTTCTCCAGAATTCCTCTTACTGTCTCTGATGTTTTTTCCGAAATAATCCCCGTTTCCACCGGATATTCCAGCTTTCTTCCGCTGGTGCCATCTGAGCTCAGAACGGATACCCCAAAATGAGGTGTGATCCGCCTCCCCCCATTGATCAGAGAACTGACTGTGGTCGCCAGCTGAATTGGCGTAATCTGAAAAGACTGGCCAAAAGCAACTGTTGCCAGCTCCACATTCCCCATGTTTTCCATTTTATGCATGATCGTTCCAGCCTCTCCCGGCAGATCTACACCTGTCTTCTTCAAAAGTCCAAACTCCTTGAAATAATGATAATAGTTTTCCACCCCAAGTCTCAGACCCACTTCAATAAAAACCGGATTGCAGGAATTCTGGGCACCTTCCACAAAGCTCTGGGAACCGTGTCCTGTTCTCCTTGCACAGTGAATCCGCCTGTCATCCACCAGCTTATACCCCGGACAGAAAAATCTGTCATTTACGGAAACCACGCCAGCCTCCAGACCTGCAGACATGGTAATGATCTTAAAGGTAGAACCGGGCTCATATGTATCGTTCAGGCAGGGATTTCTCCACATCTGGTTCAGAAGATCCTGTTTTTCCTGTTCATTCAGTCCTGAAGTGTCCACGTCCGCATTCAATGTAAAAGGATCGTTCAGGTCAAATTCCGGCACATTAACACATACATAAATTTCTCCGTTCTGCGGATTCATAAGAAGTATGGAAACACGCGCAGCCTGTTTTTCTTCCATTACTTTCAGGGCCGCCTGCTGCGCATACTGCTGCAGATCCACATCCAGACTGATTTTCAGATTTTCCCCTGCCACCGGATCTTCCCTGCTTTCTCCGATCTGGTCGATTTCCACACCTCTTGCATCTGTTGTGGTCAGGATTTTTCCCGCCTGTCCCTTTAAAATTTCCTCATATTTCACTTCCAGGCCAATTATCCCCTGATTGTCACCGCCTGTAAATCCCAGAACCTTGGAAGCCAGAGATCCGTAAGGATAATACCGCTTATAATCCTCATCTACCTTCACACCATCCAGTTCATACCCACGTATCACATCTCCCACAGATTTTTCCACATTTGTCTTAATTCTTTCAATTGAAGATATTTTTTCAACTTTTTTACGCACTGTGTCCGTATCCATTCCCAACTCTTTTGACAATATCTCAATAACCTTCTGTGGTTTCTTGATCTGACTGTGAATAACGGAAATGGTACACACAGTTTTATTATCTGCCAGAATCCTCCCTTTTGCATCCAGTATCTGTCCTCTTGCAGCCTTAATGACTCGTTCTCTTTCATGAAGTTCTTCCGCTTTCTGGTAATAGTAATCCGACCGAACCCCCATCAGGTAAACAAGCCTTCCCACAAGTCCCAGAAGCATAAGTGCACATACAAGAAAAACCATCCATATTTTTTTCCTGTGAAAGGTCATGGTTTTTTTCATAAAAAAATCCCCATCTGAAATCATCATAACTAATATATGATAATTTCAGATGGAGGTATGTGTTGTATTATGGTGAACAGTCTGTTTTTTTATTTCCTGCCAATACTATGCCACCTATGGACAGTATTTCTAATCCAGTCCGGCTTCCTCGTTAGTCAGGCCTTCACTCTCCATATTGTTATCCTCAATGGGATCCGTGTTATCTTCCGGAGGTCCCGGAACATTGGTATCAGAAACAGCCTCCGGCAGAGTTTCCCCGGCTGAACCAGTGTAGGAATCGCTGATTCCATCAAGGTTAGCAGATTTTATATACTCTCCGTTTGCATTGATCTGATAACTTCCGTCACTATTCAGAAGGTAACCATTTTCGTCAATCCGATTGCCATCCCAGTCAATGAGGTTGCCCTCTTCATCCACCAGATTTCCATTTTCATCAATCTGACTGTCAGATATGGTATTTACATGACCATTGAAGTTCTCCCAAAGCTCTGTCTCCAGAACAGTTCCGTCTGTAGACTGATCGGGCTGAATATTCATGTATGGCAGAAGCTCGGAAAGGATTGCCTGTGCCACATACTGTGGATAAATACTGCTGGCCTGATCCTCTACATTTGGCTCGTCAATTACCACATAGATCAGAACCTGCGGGTCATCAACCGGGGCAAATCCGATAAAGGAAACCACGTATTTACCGTTTCCACGGGGGAATTTCTCCGCAGTTCCTGTTTTACCGCCTGAGCTGTAACCCTGTACCTTTGACGTCATACTGGTACCCTGCTCTACACTGGCCTGCATATAGCTTCTGATATCAGCGGAAATGCTGGAAGAAATGGTCTGCTTCTGAAGAAGCGGACTGATTGTCTTCACAGTTGCACCGCTGGCGTCTTTGACTTTTGTCACAAGATGTGGCTGATAATAGTAGCCGCCATTGATGACCGAACACATTGCATTGATTTCCTGGATCATAGTACAGCTGAATCCCTGACCAAATGCAGAACACGCAAGCTCTGTCTCATGCATGGTATCAACAGTATGCATAATACCATATCCCTCATTTGGAAGATCGATTCCTGTCCGGCTTCCGAAATTGAAAGTACTCTGTGCTTTCAGAAAATTTTCAACTCCCATCTTTGCACCAATCTGCATCATGGCATCGTTACAGGAGTTTGCGATTACTTCCGCAAGGGTTTCCATTCCGTGTCCGTAAATATTTGCACATTTGATGGTGGTCATATTTCCTGGCACACCAAAATTCTGGTAACCATCACAATAGAAGGTATCACTGGTGGATATTTTTCCCTGTTCCAGAGCAGCTGCCATAACAATGGGCTTCACAACGGAACCAGGTTCGTAAATGTCGGTTACACAAAAGTTATTCCACATGGCGCTTAGAGCATCCATGGTCTCACTGTCGTTCATAGCAGCAATCTCATCTGCAGAATATAAGGAAGACAGATTACGTGGATCATTAAGATCATATCGGTCGCCCCCATCCATGGCAAGGATTTCACCACTTGAAGGGTCTTCCACGATCACTCCTATATTTTTGGCGCCAGTAGATTCCTTAAAGGCATTTACCCATTTTTCCACAATCTGCTGTGTTCCAAGATCAAGGCTAAGCTCCAGACTGTTTCCGTCAGAAGCTTCGATAATGGTTTGCTCCACGTTAGAATCATCACTGAAATATCCGTACTGTCGGCCATCAATTCCTGTCAGGCTGCTATTGTAGTAGCCCTCAATTCCATAGTCCGCAGTATCTCGGGAAAAAGTAAATCCCAGCGTATCACAGGCCAGCTCATTATATGGATAGACTCTCAGGTAATCTTCTTCAAACCATACACCCTGGATATTGTTTTTCTCCTGAATTTCTTCCCTGGTCATTTCCGTATCATCTGGTATGCTGCAGTAATCCTCGAATGCTTTCTTATCATCCATGGATACCTGCTTTTTCACGATCTGATACTGACTCTCCTTGGTCTTATCAGAAGTAAGCCTGGTACGGAGTTCGCCTTCATCAAGGCCAAATATGGTAACCAGAGCATTCACCGTAGGATCCAGATAATCCTCATCTGAATTCACAGCTTTACAATCCAGTACAACATTATACACCTTGTTGCTCGTTGCCAGAATGTTGCCATTTCGATCATAGATTGTCCCTCGTTTCGCTGGCATTGTGCGATTCTG
>JABLTO010136227.1_pt1 | contig 10746 bp, 9 predicted proteins | sample 7160091 | NCBI WGS metagenome assembly JABLTO01 (sample SAMN14651225, study PRJNA627086) | human gut metagenome | isolation source: feces | host: Homo sapiens
TAAGGAGATATAATTATGCATAATATCAAAGAATTTATAGATATGAATGAAAAAGATTTTGATTCATTTTTTAATATATTAGATAATTCTTTTCCAAAAAGTGAAAGAAGAGATTATCCATCTCAAAAAGATTTGCTTTCTATAAGTAACTATAGACCTTTCGTATTTAAGGAAAATGATGAAGTATTGGCGCTAATGGCTGTGTGGGAATTTAGTGATTTTGTATATGTAGAACATTTAGCTGTCGATAGCAAGTTGAGAGGAAAAGGCGTAGGTTCAGAATTAATCAAAAATTATTTAAATAAATGTGACAAGAGAGTCTTCTTAGAAGTTGAACCTCCAAACTGTGATATATCTAAAAAAAGAGTTTTATTTTATGAGAAATTAGGATTCTCTTTTAATGATTTTTATTATTTACAACAACCTCTAAACCATGGTGATTCTCCTTTTAGGCTAAACATCATGAGCTATCCTGAGTCAATAGGTGAAAAGGAATTTGAGAAGTATAAGAATGATATATACAGGGATGTATATGGTGTTGAGCTTTAGGAGATAGTATAATATGTGTGGATTATTAGATAGAGATATAAAATATATAATTAAAGCATTAGAACAACATGATGAAATTGAGAAAGCTGTTATATTTGGAAGTCGTGCCATGGGAAATTACAAAAAAGGTTCTGACGTAGATATTGCTATAATTGGAGAAAATGTAAATAGAAGTATTATTTATAATCTTGAAGACTGCTTAAATGAAGTTTATCCTTTACCATATTTTTTCGATGTTATCCTGTATAATAAAATAACTAATGAGAATTTAATTAACCATATAGATAATGAGGGTAAGATTTTATATACAAAAAAGTAAATATTCATCAATAATAAAAAAACTAGCTGAACTTGTTATTAATTTAGCTAGTTTTTTTTAATATTATAAATTTGTACTTGTTTTAATTTATTTATTAGCCTCAGCATATATCTTTTCTGCTAAATAGTGAATCATATAATTTTGTAGATTATTATTAGTAAGTATCTCTTTAACTAACCTGTCATTTCTATTTTTAGTCTTAACTATACCCCTTTTGAAATAACTTTTTCCGAAAGTATTAACTAAATCTTCATAACTATTTGCTCTAGCTATATCCATGATATTTTTATCATTTTTGAACATTTCTTCATATTGGTCTATGATTATTCTATCTTCTTCTGTAAGTCCAACACCAAAGATATCATTGATTTTTTTAATTATATCATCTAGGTATTCTTCATCTTCTTCTGCTACACGAGAAGTTGCTGTTTCAGATATACCAACCAACTCACCTTCGCCATGATAAAGTGATATATCCTCACCTTTTTTATCATCATTACCAAGTTTTTGTAGCTTATAATAATCTAGACTTAGCATATGGTCAATATCTATTCTTTCTTTACCCTTTTTCGGCAATTTTCTAAGAAGTGCTACTAAATAAACTTGTAATCTCAGAAGATTTAAGTTTTTAAAAGGATATATTTGAATTAAAAAGTTATAGAAAGTAATATATTTTTGACATTTCTTTTTAAACTCATCTGCTCTTTTTTCATCTTCTTCCTCTAAGTAACAATATCTCTCAACAGCTTTATCGATAATATTATTCATCTTCGCATCTTGATATGGTTTTCTATCTTTTTTATAAAATAATATAGTAAAATCATTTACCTCTTCATCAGTATATACACCATACTCATGCAGCTGATACCATAAATCATTTACTACGTTAGGATCAGTCACCTTATCTATATTAGTCATCTCAAAATAAGGCTTGTACGCATTTTGGATATCCTCCACACTATTTTGGAAATCTAATATAAATGTTTGCTTATTAGGATAAGTTCTATTAAGTCTTGATAAAGTTTGGACAGTTTTTACACCATCTAATTTCTTGTCCACATACATAGCACAAAGTTTTGGTTGGTCAAATCCTGTTTGGTATTTTTCTGCAACTATTAATATTTTAAAATCATTTTTATCAAAAATATTTGGTAAGTTTGACTCATTTATATCTGGTGCTACCTCTTGATTCATAGATACTTCTGTATACTCTTCATCCTCATGTTTAACAGTTCCAGAAAAAGCAACTAAAGACTTAATATTATATCCTTTTTCTTTTATATATTGGTCTATGGCCTGCTTATACATAACAGCATGAAGTCTACTTGCAGTAACCACCATTGCCTTTGCTTTTCCATCTAGCCACATAGACCTATTATCAACAAAATCATCTACTATTGTTTCAACTTTTTGTCTTATATTATGTTCAGTTAAACCGACAAATTTAGTAATAGCCCTTTTTGCATCTCCTTTATCAAACTCCGGATTTTCAGCTATTTTCTTTCCAACTTTATAATAGACATTTACTGGCATAAAGTTTTTTAATACATCTAATATAAATCCTTCTTCTATGGCTTGTTTCATAGAATATAAATGGAACTCATGAGGTAACCCATCTTCTCCTATTCTACCAAAGACTTGCATTGTTTTGTTCTTAGGAGTTGCAGTAAATGCAAAGAAACTAATATGATCAAGATTAGTTCTCTTTTCGATAAGTTCATTCATTTTATCTATACTAGATTTTTCTTCTTTCTCAAGTTCACTATCAAATTTTTTAGCCTCTTCTAAAGTTTTTACTGCTAGAGTTTCCTTAAGTGCATTCATATTTTCTCCAGATGTAGAAGAATGCGCCTCATCTATTATAACTGCATAATGTCTTTTCTCATGGCTTTCTATTTTAGGCAAAGCATATTGGAACTTTTGTATAGTCGTTATAATAATCTTTGCTCTATTATTAATGGCATCAGCTAAATCTGATGAATTCTTTTTGTCATCAATTTTTACAACTAGACCATGCTTATGTTCTAATTGATATATTGCATCTTGCAACTGCTTATCAAGGACTTTTCTATCAGTAACTACTATTACAGAATCAAAGATAGCATCGTTATTTTCATCATGTAAACTTGATAATCTGTGAGCAGTCCAAGCTATTGTATTAGTTTTACCACTACCTGCACTATGCTGAATTAAATAATTTTTCCCTGCTTTGTTAATCTTCAAATCAGAAACTATTTTTCTCACAGCATCTAACTGATGGAATCTAGGAAATATTGCTCTTCTATCCTTTGTGCCATCTTTTTCTATAAAGTAAAATCTTTTAACAATATCAAGTAAACTATCCTTTGTCAAAATCTCCTCCCATAAATAAGAAGTCTTTTCTTTACCTTCTACTGGAGGATTTCCCTTACCTCTGTTATTTCCTTTGTTAAATGGTAAGAAGTAAGTGTTTTTACCTTTCAATTCAGTAGTCATGTATACCTCATCTGTATCAACAGCAAAATATACTAATACTCTTCTATTAAATTCAAACATACTTTCCTTTGGATTTCTGTCCTCTTTGAATTGTTTGATAGCATTGTAAACGTTTTGATTAGTGAATTGATTTTTTAGCTCCATAACTATAAGTGGGAAACCATTTAATGATAAAACCATATCTAAAGTGTTGTTGTGTTTGTCACTGTATTTTAACTGTCTTGTTACTTTAAATATGTTTTGTTTATAATTTTTATAATCCGTTTTGTTTGTAGTTAGATTTGGCTTGTTGTAGAATAGCTGGAATCTTCCATTCATCATCATGTCTTCTACACCATTTCTAAGCACACTTATAAGCCCTCTTGCTCTTATGTTTGAATTAACTAAATCCACGAAGGCTTTTTTATAATTGCTTCCTCTGTTATATTTAAACTCATCAAGTAGTTCTTTTTGAGTATTTTCTAAAAATCTAAATAAATCTTCTGTAAACAAGCAGCTTGATAAATCAAACTCTTGTGAGTGTCCCTGCTCATAACCAATTGATACTAAGTAGTTTTCAATTGCTTCCTCTAAATTTTTCTCTTTTGGTAACATATTGTCCCCCCTCTTTTATTACTCTCACCACTTCAAACTATAAAGATAGTATACTAACCCAATTTTCAGGGAATCCTAAAAGTTCTAATTCAACATAATTATCATACTTATAAAATAGAGCTTGAAGTTTTATAAAATAGTCATTCCATACATTTTTATCTGCTATTAGATGTTTAATTGCCAGTATATATGTAAAAACTTGTCTATCATTAATTACATTATTTTTGTCACTATTTTTCACCTTTACTGGAGGAAAATAAGTATTATAAATTCTTCCATAATGAGCACATACATTTCTTAAGTGAGTCAATGAATGTAACCATGAATTAACTAATATAGGATTTACTTTACACAGTTCTCTTTTTATGTAAGCAGTATCTTGTGGCAACATATTTGAATATAATTTTGATAATGTTCCAAACGACATAATCTCTACTGCTACCCATATAGGTAAAATCCCATTGTATTTCTCGTTATGATGTTTTATGAAAAGCTTATTTTTATGATTATTTTTCTCATCTTCTAATTTTTTTATAAATGATTCAAAATATTTTTCCTTCTTAAAACATTGTTTATTCAAATATCCTGTACTCCCATGTTTAATAGCTAAAGTATAAGCTATATATGTTCTAAAGGAGATTTCTATACTTTCCAACATATCAATTAATATATTTCTTAATTCTTTATCAAATAAATAAAGATTGTAAATATGTTCAAATGTTATGTTTTCTTTGTATGTTTCATCTTCTTTTTTAAAATGTATCAGATAAGCACTAAATCTGTAATAATTAATATTACTTAAGATAAATTTTGCTTTATCTTCATCTCCTATGATTAAACCTCTTGACTTTAACAAATCTATCTGTTCATCAAAAGTTTTGGGTTCTTTTAACATTAATAATGTCACTCAAGGATCCTCCTATTATTTTATAATAAAAAACCACTAAGCATTTAAACTTAGTGGATAGTATTCGGTCCAGTCAATTTGGGCATACATAAGCCTGACTGGCTCTTTAAAAAATAAAACGTCTTGTGTATTTGAGCATGCTTGCAGAGGCTTCACAAGTTCTATACTATAATTATATACCTTTTTTATAGAAAAGTATACATTTATGTTTTAGTTATTGTGTTTTTTTATTAAGTTTAAATTATTGTAATGATGTAATATTAAATAATTTCTTTAGTTGTGCTTTTATAAATATTATTTCATTTAAACCTTTTAATTGTCCTTCTATAGATGCTTCATCTAAACCTAATTCCTTCATTATTAAAACCTTTAATATAACTAATATATATTTACTAATGTAAATTAACTCTTCTGTCGTCATTATTAAATCTTTTTTACTTTCATCAAAATGAGTATAGTAATTTCTAGTATCAACTATTTTTTTCACTATTTTTTTTCGTTCTCCTGAATTTAAAGATATTATAAAATCTACTTCTTTAAATATTTCTTTCAATCTCATTGATAATGATGGTTCATTCGAGTATCTTAATCTATCTATTAACCATTCTTTATATTCATCATTATCTATTTTCGAAATTATATATTCTATTTTACTATTATGTTCATCTTCATCTATTTTGCAATTATTTCTCATCCTTCTCGAAAAGGTTTCTGTTGCTTGTACTAATTTAATAAATGATAAAGGTATATGAAATACCTTACTATGAGAATCTACAACATAATCTATAACTGGTGATAACTTTTCTTTTTTATCATTCCAATTAGTTAAACAATCTTTAAAATTATCTTTTATAAAATTAAATGGTATCAACATTTCATTATTATTTATTTTCTTATCTGAAATTTCTTCTACTCCATTTATTTTTATTTCAACATCTTTTCCATTTTTATCTTTAGCTTTTATATTATATGGTGATATTTTTTGACCTATACACAGTGTTAAAAAACGTGAAAAATCATAAATAATTTTTAATGCTGAATCCAAATTATAGTCCAATAAACCTTCAAAAACTATATTTATATATTGTTTCATATTAATTTCATCTAATAAGCTACCTGTCTTTTTGAGCCTATAATTTATTTTAAGTGTATAATGATCTAGTTCATATGCTATTTCGTCTGGACAACTATAATTTATACATATGTTATTCTTCTCATATTCTAGGTTGAATCCTGAGATACCTATCCACTCAGATAGATTTGTATAACTACAGGATATACTCGATAAAATACACTCATCTATACTTGTGTATTCATTTCCTATAATCATAAATTTGCTTCTATATTTATTAATCATAGTTCCAGGCATATTCATTTTAAATCCTAAAGAAATATTATTTAATAAAGTTATTGATTTTCCACAAATGGTAAATCCATTTATAACCTCTATTTCTTTCATATTTATACTGTCTTTTACACCATCAAATAATCCACCATAAACTTCCAAATCTATTTTATTATTATTTATAGTAAGTTTTCCATACAATTCATCTTGCTTTTTATCAGGTAAATACCAATACCCTATATATTCTATATTTTCACTCATAAAATACCCCTTTATACTACTAATTTAGCACCTCTATTTTTCCTGTTACTGCTTCACTTATTAAACTTTGTTTTGCCTCTTTTAATTTTTCTATTTGTAACTTAGTTTTATTTATAATAGTATCGATTTTTGTTTTTCTATCATCTATAAAATTTTTAATTAATAATTGTTCTTCCATATCCATAACTGGTATTTTCATATTACTTATAAAATCCCAATTTACCCTTGGCATTTTAGCTCCATACGTAGATGAGTTTACTAAGTCTATAAAATAAGCATCTAACATAATATATTTTAAAACTGTTGATAATAATTTCTTAGATTTTAAAACTAAAAATTCATCTGAACATATACCTGTCGTTTCTGTCACTATACATTTTGCTAGATAAGGTCTTAACTTTCCGAACAGTACACTATTACAATCAAAATAAGTGCTCATGTCACTTTCTATATCTTTTGAACTACCATATGATAATAATTTACCTGTTTTAGATTCTACATTTTCTAATCCTATATAGTTGTCTACTGAATTAGTTTTTACCTTACTATTAGTATTATAAGCTACATATTTAAATTTATTTACTTCCCAATTCTTAGGTATCTCACCTAACCACTCAACTCCACTATCTTTCATCTCATCACTACTTCTCTTAACTAAATCATATCCATCAGCAGTCTTAACAACCTTAACCTTACCAGTAACAACCTCACTTATAAGGCTTTTCTTAGCTTCTTCTAATTTTTCTATTAATACTTCTTTTTTAGATATTATTGAGTCAAATTGTGAAGTCTTTTTATCAAGAAAGTTTGCTATTTTTTCATCTTCTTTATCCATAGGAATCGGTATATTAATTTTTTTCATTTTTTCAATATTTGTAGACCATAAGTCGTCTACTATACCACTTCCCCATCTATAAAATTCTTCAGAAAAATAGTAATTTCTAAAAAGGCTATGAACATACTGAGGATGTAATCTTTTAGGAGTTAAAACATTCCATATAAGTGATACTGAACCGTTGTATATTGAAACTCCACATGAACCTTTTCTATCAGCTCTACTGTTTATTACAAAATCACCTACACATACTTTTTTTCTATTATCCCCATTATCTGATTTTGCAACATTATCTAATTGAGGTAAAATACCTTGTTTTGTTACCGATAGTGGTGGATATACTTTATCGCTAACTTTTTCATTTCTTACATTAAATTCTTTATCTATTCTACTGATAGTCCAATCACTAGGTATCTGTCCTATCCACTCAACACCACTATCTTTCATCTCGCTAGCATCTCTATATCTATACTCCATTATCCAAGCACCTTCCTTATCTCTAGTGCAATCTCACTTTCCAACTCTTCAACTTCATTCATAATATCAGCAAAAGGTCTTAACTCCTCATATTTATAGAAATGTCTCGTAAAAGGTATCTCATAGCCCACATTGCCAAAAGTACTCTCATCCATATAAGCATCACTTACATGAGGTTTCACCTCTTTTTCAAAATACTCATATACATCATCTTTTAACACAATACTTTCCGTATCTCTAAGAGTTGAATCACTTTCTACATTTCCTTTAGAATCTCTGCAAACTTCTGCATTTTCATTTCTTTCTCCAATAGCTCCTACTATTGCTTTTATAAGTCCAGCAGCCAGTGTTATACCAAACTCTTTAGATTTAGCTTTTAACTCTTTTACAAACTCATCTCTGCTTAAGTATTCTTTTTCACTGTCAAAGTTTTCTAAAAGTTTCACTAATTTTTCTTGTTTTTCTCTTCCTAATCGTTCTTCTTCTGCTTTAACTTGTTCGTCTTTTTTCTTAGATACTGCTAAGTTTATAAACTGAGTAGTATTTTTTACATTTTCTATTTTCTCATTATTTACTACAAAGCTTAGTTTTAAAGGTCTATCTATTGTTATTTTTCTGTATCCAAAATCTGAGTTATCAAATATTTTACTATTTTCATTTTCTGCAAAGTTTACATACAGTTCTTTTATTTCTTGTATTTGCTCTTCAGTTATTTCTTTTCTCTTGTTACCTAAACTTTTTCTCATATTTTGATAATAGTTAGTAGCATTCACAAGTTGTATTTTACCTTTTCTTTTCTCTTCTTTTCTATTAGTAAGCACCCATATATATGTTGCTATTCCTGTATTATAGAACATATCAGTAGGTAGCCCTATTATTCCTTCTAATAAATCATTTTCTATTATCCATTTTCTTATGTTAGATTCTCCACTTCCTGCATCTCCTGTAAATAGTGGTGAACCATTGAATATGATTGCTATTCTACTTCCTTCCTCATCATCATACATTTTACTTATCATGTTTTGTAAGAAAAGTAGTGAACCATCACTTACTCTAGGTGTTCCTGCTCCAAATCTTCCATCAAATCCTAAGTCTGATTCTTCTTTTACTATTTTTTCTTCATCTTTCCAAGTTACACCAAAGGGTGGATTTGAGATAAGAAATCTCATATGTTCATTTTTGAATCTATCTTGTGTAAGAGTGTTCCCTAATCTTATGTTGTCAGGATTTTGTCCTTTCATCAGCATATCTGCCTGACATATTGCAAATGATTCATCTAGCAACTCTTGTCCATATACGTTTACTATGGCAGAAGGATTGATTTTTTCCACATACTCTTCACCTATTGATAACATCCCTCCTGTACCACAGCAGAAATCTCCTATTGATATTACTTTTCCTTCTTCTGTTAAGAAATGTTCTTTTCCCATAAATAACATTTCCATGCAAAGTCTGATAACCTCTCTTGGTGTGTATTGCTCTCCTGCTGCTGAGTTTTCTGTAAATCTTCTTAGCATTTCTTCATATATGTAACCCATTTTATTGTTTGAAACTGCATTTATGTGAAGATCTACTTCATACATTTTGCTAAGTACTGCAAATAGTTTGTCCTTTTTATCTAATTGGTTTATCTCATCTTTAAATTTGAATTTACCTATTATTTCTTTTACATTGTTTGAAAATCCATTTAAGTATTCTTCAAAGTTTGATTTTATATTTTCACTATCATCTAATAGTTTTTTCCATGTAAAATCACTTACATTGTAAAATTGTAAATTTATGTTATGGTTTTCTTTTAAATCAGCTATTACTATCTCGTCTTTTTCTTCTTCTGGTAAGAAGTCGTATTCTTTATATACGGATTTTATTATTTCTCTATCATAATCATCTAGTAAGCAGTCAAACCTTCTTACTACTATCATTGGTAGCATTACTTTTCTGTAGTCTTCTTCTTTATATGTTCCTCTTAAACTTTCTGCTATGTTCCATAAAAATGCAACATGGTTGAAATTATTATCTGTGTTCATTTTATATCTCCTAATCTTTTTATTAAGATAGAAATAATATTAGCTATCTTAATATTTTATTACTATAATAATTTTACACATTAAGAAGTTTTTTATCTATATTTATTTAAACTTTTTCCTTCTTCAGCATATACTACCTCAAAATAAATACTCAATGGTTATAGAGTTCTAAATAAGTATAATTATTATTATATATAAATAAATAGAATTTTTGAGGGAGTTGAAGATTATGCCTAGATATAAAATTATAATGCAATATCCAGATGGGGTGAATGAAGAACAAGATGAAGTCTTTGAAACAGAAGAGAATGCAGAAGAATATGCTAATTATTTAGTTAGTTGCAGCCAAGTGGGAGCTGAAATTTTAAATTTATCAAATCCAGGTGATTATCCACTTGACGATTATGAAGACCCTGATTTTGAAATAATAGAAATAGAAGACTAAGTTTTAATTTATAGAGCATATTTGATAAAACAAAAATAAGGAACCCTAGTATATTAAAATACGAAGATTCCTTATTTTTTATTCTAACTATAAATTATTTTTAATTAACTTATCTTTAACGCCTAGAAATGCTCTCCGTTTTCGTAATACTTCTCTTTTTCAAAAACTGTGAAAGCTAAGTCCATGCTTTCTATATTTAAGTTTTCTCTTATGTTATTAGTTATTATCTTTGCAACTATATCCTGCACTTCTTGCCCTCTGTCAAACCAAGCAACTTCAACAAATGGATAAACATCTGCTATTTTGCCATCTCTTATAGCAAAAGATTTTATACATTCTATTTCAAAATAATCTCTTGGGCATTTTACTGCCTCTACTAATTCGTCTACCATCTTTTCGCTTATTTTGCAGATGTCGTTTTCGTTTATTCCTCTTACTTTTATTTGTGGCATAACGTCCTCCTACTTTGGAATTTATTATCTATTTTTATAATGTAGTAAATTTTTTCTACA
>JABLTO010160655.1_pt1 | contig 10746 bp, 10 predicted proteins | sample 7160091 | NCBI WGS metagenome assembly JABLTO01 (sample SAMN14651225, study PRJNA627086) | human gut metagenome | isolation source: feces | host: Homo sapiens
GCTGAATCCTGCGTTGGTCGGTATCATTCGGTTCTATAAGGGAGTGCCGGTGGATTGGGTGCAGGTGTTCTTGCACAACCATTACCCGGGCCCGATGTGGTTCGTGCTGACGTTACTCGTTTTCGAATTGTTGTATGTCGTGTACCGCTCCTGTCGCAAAACCGTTCCGAAGATCTCCGCTGCAACTAAGTTGCCGTCCGTCCGGACGGTCGTCGCATTTATTGTGGTGATGGGATTGGTTGCGTTTGCTATCCGGTTGGTATGTCCGGCCGGGAAGAGCTGGTTCGGGTTGCAATTCGGATATTTCCCGTTGTATGTGGGCATGTTTTGTGCCGGTATCGTTGCCTGGCGCGACGGGTGGCTCGAACGGATGCAGGTGCGCAACGCCCTGGGTTGGTTCGGGCTGGCATGGGTCGCCATTGTCGCGTTTGTGGCGTTTTATTTCGTGAACCGTTCGTCCGGAGATTCCGATTCGGGAGGTTGGAACCGGCACCGCCCCCGAAGGAGCCGCCGCCCATGCCGCCAAAGCCGCCGTAGAAGCCGCCCGGCGGGGGCGGGTTATGCGGGCCGCGCCGCCGTCCACGGGGAGGCCGGGGCCCGCCGAAGCACCACAGCCAGCCGCAGGGGCTGGCAAAAACATAGGCCACCGACCGGATGATGACGATAAGCAGCACAACGCTGACCACAAGGGTCAGGATGTCGGTCAGGGTGCTGCCGCCGCTGCTCTGCCCGCCCTGATAGCCGGGCTGCACGGTGCTGCCGTTGCCGGCACTGCCGGAAAGGCTGACCCCGTAAATATCCGCGATGGTGCTTGCCACGTTCCGGGCACAGGTAGTCACCGCGCCGTCATAATCCCTTGCGGCAAACTGATCCTCCATGGTCTGGGCGATGGCGCTGGACTGCTTTGCCAGCGTGGTGTTGCGGAAACCGTCGCCATAGGTCAGGTAGTAGTCGCCGTCCGCATACTGCGCCGACTCCATCACAAGCAGGATCAGAACACCGTTATTGTTGGAGGACGAACCGATGTCCCACGCGTTGAAAGCCTGTGTGGCGTAATCCTCCGTGGAATCATTTCCCGTGTATTCTACTGTCAGTACACCGATCTGCGCGCCGCTGCAGCTGGATTCCAGCTGGGCGTTCAGTTCGGTGATGGTCTGCACAGTGCTGCTGCTCAGCACACCGGCACCATCCACCACGCACTGATCCTTGGGCAGGCTGGGCAGCTGGGCAGCAAAGGCCGCCGGGCACAACACCGCCGCGCTGACCACCACGGCCAGCACCAGCGCGCTGATGCGTTTTGCAAAGTTTTTCATGCGAAGGGCTCAACCTCCTTCACGCCGGCAACTGCGCCCAGCACACTGGCCGGGAAGCCGCCGACATCCTTCTGATATTCATACACCGCCGTATTGTACTGCAAGGTACCAATGATGGTGGCTGCACTGTTGAACTGGCCGTACTGTCCCTGCACCGCACCCATCTTCATGGGGTCTGCGGCCTGCTCCTGCAACTTTGCATACAGCTGGTCGATGGCAGTGCCCAGCGCCTGATCGGCCTGATACAGCGCGTGCATCGTGCTGCCCTGATAATAGGGCAGCGAGGTCAGCGACTGGCTTTTACCGCCGTTCTGCACCGCCTGCAGACAAGCGGAGAAATCGTTCAGCGCCGTCTGTGCAGCCAGCACCTCGGCGCTGTCTGCGCCAAGGGTGTTGGAGGCAGTGGTCAGAATATTCGCCGCCGTATTCTCCCGGGTGGTCAGCTCCTCGCTCAGGTTATAACCGTTGTCGGCGGCGACCCCTGCGGTGAACCACTGACGGGCAGTGTTGTACTTGCCGCGCAGCTTGGCGCTGCCAAAGCCGAAAAAGGCGGCCAGCATCACCACTACGCTCAAGACCAGCGCCGCCGCCCGGGTGGAAAGCGCTGCGGGCAGCTTTGCTTCCAGTGCGGCCAGCTTCTGCTGGCGGGGCGTCAGTCTTACAGTCTGCTCCGGCTTTGCTTTTTCGCGGTAGCTGCCCGCGTCAAAACCGCCGGGAGCGGTTTGTTTGTTCTGAGAAAAATCAGCGTTTGCCATTTCAGCTCCGGATCTCCATCATTTTGGTTTTCAGTTCGTCCTCGATGCGGGTCAGCTCCTGCTCGGCGGCGGCACGCTTTGCGCGGCCCTCGCTCTGAATCTTGTTCAGCTCGTCCAGCGTCTCGATCAGGCTCTTGTTGGTCTGCTGCAGCGTCTCGATATCCACGATGCCGCGCTGGCTCTCCTTGGCGGTCTCGATGGTGCCCAGCTTCAGCGCCTCGGCGTTCTTCTTCAGCAGGTCGTTGGTCATGTTGGTCACGGCGCGCTCTGCCTGCATGGCCTGCTGGCTGTGTGCCAGACCCAGTGCCAGCACCATCTGGTTCTTCCACAGCGGGATGGTGTTCACGATGGTGGACTGGATCTTTTCCGCCATCATGGTGTTGTTGTTTTGCAGCAGACGGATCTGGGGACCCATCTGCAAACTGATGTTGCGGGTCAGCTCCAGATCATACAGCTTTTTCTCAAAGCGCTCGCACTGGTCGGCAAGATCGCGGGCGGCCTGTGCGTCCTCCGGCAGACCGGAGACCTTGGCCTTATCCATAGCCTGCTGCAATTCGTTGGCACGCACATCGGCCAGCTTTTTCTTGCCGGCAAGGATATACATGCTCAGCTCCTTGAAGTAGGCCATGTTCAGCTCATACATTTTGTCCAGCATGGCGATGTCCTTGAGCAGCTGCACCTGATGGGCTTCCAGCATGGACTGGATCTTTTCCACGTTGGTCTCGGTCTTGTCGTACTTGGTCTTGAGGGCATCCAGCTGGCTGGTTTTCTTCTTGAAGAAGCCCATAATGCCCTTCTGCTGCTCCTCGTTGGCATCAAAACTCTTCAGTTCACCAATGAGGTTGGTGATCATATCGCCCACCTCGCCCAGATCCTTGGTGGACACCTTGGAGAGGGCTGCTTCGGAGAAATCGCCGATCTTCTTCTGGCAGGCCGAGCCGTACTGCAGCACCTGCTGGCTGTTGGTGATATCGATCTTCTGGGCAAACTGATCCACCATGGCCTGCTCCTCGGGGGTCAAGGTCACCTGTGCTTCCGGGGCGGGGGCAGCGGCGGGCTTTTCCTCCTGCGGCACAGCGGCGGGGGTGGGGTCCAGCGTCAGGGTGGGCACTGCGGGGGCATCCAGATCAAAATTCAGAGTATTGTCAGCCATAAGTGATTCCTTCCTTTCAAAATCCCGAGGGGATATTCTGGTTTTACTTGCTCAGGCCCTGCCCTTTCAGCATATTCTGCAAAACGGTCAGGTCTGCGGACAGGTCCATGCTCTCTGCCGCATACAGGGCATCCAGCTGGTTTTCAAAAGCCGTGGCAATGGAGGCGGCGTTGTGCTCCACCTCGGCGCGGATGGCGGCGGCGTTCTCGCCCCGCACACCCTGCTTTGCAAGCTTTGCATACTGCTGCAGAACGTTTACGGCGTCCGGCAGATAGTAGTTGGCAAACCGGCGCACCTGCTTTGCCTTGGCAGGGTTTGCCTCCACCGCCTCCACGATGGATTGTCCCGCCTTTTCCATACGGGTCATGGCGGCGGACAGCTGCGGGTCGGGCAAAGCCTCGTTCAGTGCGTGCAGGGTGTCCAGCTTCTGCTGGATATCGGTCAGCATCTGGTCCACATCCTCCACACCGGTGTGGAAGGGTACCTCGTGCTCCACCACCCGGGGCGGGCAGGTCTTTTTTGCCACGCCAAAGGCCACGGCGGCACCGCCCAGCGCCACCAGCAGCGCCCATAATTTATACACCGGCAGCACCGCGCACAGCACCACAAACACCAGCGCCATAGCGTAAAAAGGCAGCACGCTGGGCTTTTGGGTGCGGATGATCTTGCTCATGGTCATTTCTCCTTGTCCGGGGCAGTGCGCCCCTTATGATATCCATAATACAACGTCCGCAAAAAAACGCAAGTATCCCGCAAAAGAATTTACAGCCTTGTCATCATTTTACGATCCAGTCCGCCAGCGCAGCGCCCCAAAGCTCCTCCAGCCGGGCGGGGCTGCAGGCGGCGTTGGCGGGGCTTGTACTGGGCAGACGGACAGCCGGGATGCCGGTAAGCGGCTGCTGATATTTTGTGTAGATACGGTAAGCTGTGGCACCGTTGCAGAACACCGCCCGGATGGGTGCTTTGCGCAGCAGCCTGGCGATATCGTTGGGCACCACATCCCGGATGGAGGCATCCGATGCGCCGGTGATGGTGCAGCTTTCCAGCGTATCCCACAGCGCCAGCCCGTGGCGCAAAAGCAGCTGCTTTTTGGCGGCGATATCCTCCCGCACGGGCAGCGGCTCCCCGGTCAACGCCGCCAGCAGCGGCCAGAACCGGTTTTGCGGATGGCCGTAGTAAAAGGCCATCTCCCGGCTTTTGGGGCTGGGCCATGTGCCCAAGATCAGCGCCCGGCTGCGGTCATCGTACACCGGTGCAAAGCTCATAAGCTGCCGCCTGCACTTTCAATATTGCCCCATGCGGAGCCAAAATCTTTGCCGGAGGGCTCCGCGCGGGGGCCGTCGAACCACAGTTCCTCGATCAGCGCCGCCACGCCGTCCTCCCGCACGTCCCCGATGATCCGGTCGGCAGCGGCCTTGGCGTCCGGGGTGCCGTTTGCCATGCAGGCACTCAGGCCCGCGACTTTCAGCATCCCCACATCGTTGGCAGAATCGCCCACAGCCACGGCATCCGCCAGCGTAAGCCCCATCTGTGCACACAGGTCGGCAAGCCCTACGCCCTTATCCATGCCGCCGCGCACGATATCGTAGTAGCAGTAGCCGTCCGCGTTCTGCGCGCCCGTCTGCATCCAGTGCAGGCCAAGGTAGCCGTATTTTTCGTGGAAGCGCTCCACTTCCTGCGGCGGCATGGCGGCAAAGGCGGCGTGGGGCATATCCACCAGATGCCGGTCCTGATCCTCGCCGTCCACGCAGTCCAGCCCGGGGCTGTTCATCATCTGGTAGCCGGTGTGCAGATACTCGTACTCGCAGTAGGCGTAATAGGCATCCCGGAAGTTGAATTGCAGCGGGTAGTTATAATCCTCGCAAAAATCCACCAGCACATACATCTCCTCGCTGGTAAGCGGATGCTCGGCTATTACGTTGCCCTGCCCGTCCACCACGCAGGCACCGTTGCAGGTAATGGCGTAGTCGTACCGGATGCCGCCCAGCTGGTTTTTATCCCGGATGCCCGGGTAGGAGCGGCCGGTGCTGAGCACAAACTTGCCCCCGGCGGCTTGCAGCTTTTTTACCGCCTTTACCACCGCCGGGCGGGGCTTTGCCTCCCCAAAGGGCATCAGCGTGTTGTCGTAATCGCTTGCCAGAATCTTATATTGCATGGTCATCTCTCCTGTGTGCATCGTTTTCTCCCAGTATAACACATTTCAAAGTCCAGCGGGAGAGGGGGAAAAGAAAAATGGGACAGCAGAATGTCCGCAGGCATTCCACTGTCCCGAAATCCAAAATATTTTCCTTATCAGGCAAACACCGCCACGACCACCTGCATGGCCACGCCCACAAAGGCACCGGCGGCCCATGTCAGGCCGGTGATGAAGAGGTTCTGCTTCCACGAGGGATTAGCGCGCCACAGCACTGCCAGACCCACACCCGCACCGGTGCACAGACCCGCCACAAGGCTGGAAAAGCGCAGCGCACCCTCCACATACAGCTGGGTCAGCAGCACGCTGGCGGCGCAGTTGGGGATCAAGCCCACCAGAGCCGCCACCACCGGCTGGAAGAAGCCCATGCCGCCCAGCACCTCGGCAAACACGTCCTCGCCCACGCCCTCTACGATCACGCCAAACACCAGACCGAAGGCGAAGATGAACACAAAGATCTCCAGCGTGTGGCGCAGCGCCGCCTGCCAGATGGGCTTTTCGTTGCCCTCGGCATCGCTGTGCTCCTCGTGGCAGTCCACCTCGTCCGCATGGCCGGTGTAGCCGCCCCGCAGCCCCTTGGGCAGCACGCCCCGCAGCACAAAATCCAGCACAAAGCCCACCGCGATGGCGTACACCACCTTGATGACCATCAGAACGGCCAGCTTATCCCAGTAGGCGGGCATAGAGACCAGCAGCGGGATGGCTTCGTCGCTGGTGGCAAGGTACACTGCCATCAGCGTGCCCAGCGTGATGACCCGGGAGGCGTAGAAGTTGGACGCAATGGCGGAGAAGCCGCACTGCGGCACACAGCCCAGTACCGCGCCCGGCACAGCACCCCAGCGCCCGCCGCCCGCAAGCAGCGCTTCGATACGCTCGCCGTGGCGGTGCTCGATATACTCGATCAGCAGGTAGGCCAGAAACAGAAAGGGCAGCATCTTGGCGGTATCCACCAAGGTTTCGCCCAAAACATCCAGAAACAGTTCCATAAATAATCGCTCCAAAGACCCGCATGGGGTCGTCTCTTAACAATTTGCAATCAGTTTGCATTTTCGTGCAGGGAAGATTATACACGATATCCTTCCCAATTGCAATACCAAATTGCAAATTGGTTGCAATTTTATGTTATGAAACGTTGCAGCGTGTAAAAAAGCCACCAGTATCTGCACATTTTTGCAGATGCCGGTGGCTTTTAGTATCCTTACCCCTTCAGCGGTACAAAGCCCACAAGATCCTTGATGACCTCGCCGCCGATGATCAGACCGGCCACCGAGGGCACAAAGGCATTGGAGCCCGGCACGGTGCGCCGCACGGTACACTTGCGCTGAGTGCCCGGGGGACAGATGCAGTGGTCCTTGCAGCTGATGGAGTCATCCTCGATGGGAGTCATGACAGGCTCCTTGGAGTAGACCACCTTCAGGTGCTTGATCTTGCGCTTGCGGCACTCGGTACGCATCACCTTGGCAAGCGGGCAGACCGAGGTCTTGTAGATGTCAGTCACCTCAAAGCGGGTGGGGTCCATCTTGTTGCCTGCGCCCATGGAGCAGATGATGGGCGTGCCCGCCTCCTTGCACTTCATCACCAGCGCCAGCTTGCCGGTAACGGTGTCGATGGCGTCCACCACATAGTCGTACTGGGTAAAGTCGAAGTCGTCCTGCGTCTCCGGGCCAAAGAAGCACCGGTGGGTGGTCACCTTGATGTTGGGGTCGATATCGTGGATGCGCTGTTCTGCCACATCCACCTTATACTGCCCTACCGTGCTGCGGGTGGCGATGATCTGACGGTTGAGATTGGTCAGGCAGACCTTATCGTCATCGATCAGATCCAGTGCGCCCACGCCGCTGCGTGCCAGTGCCTCCACCGTATAGCCGCCCACACCGCCAATGCCAAACACTGCCACCCGGGCGTGGTGCAGCTTTTCCATAGCCTCTGCACCCAGCAGCAGCTGGGTACGGGAATATTGATCCTGCATTTTGTTCTCCTTACTTTTCTACGCGGGTGATGGTGCCGCCGCCCAGCACCACATCGCCCTGATACAGCACGGCAGCCTGCCCCGGGGTGGGGGCACGCTGAGGCTGGTCGAATTCCAACCGGAAACCGTTCTCTGCGGGGTAGACGGTGGCCTGCTGCTCGGCCTGATGATACCGGGTGCGGGCAGTGACCCGCAGCGGCTCGGTCAGCGCCGGAATGGCGATCCAGTTCACATCCTCTGCGTAAACGATGCGGTCAAACAGCTCGCTTTCCGGCCCGACCGTAACGGTATTGGCCTGCATATCCTTGCCGCAGACGTACACCGGCGCACCCAGCGCAAGGCCAAGTCCCTTGCGCTGTCCCAGTGTGTAGCGCACCGCGCCGCTGTGGGTGCCCACCACCTTGCCGCTCCGATCCAGAAAATCCCCGGCAGGGTAGTGCTTGCCGGTAAACTGCTCCATAAAGCGGGCATAATCGCCGTCCGGCACAAAGCAGATATCCTGACTGTCGTGCTTTTGGGCGTTGATAAAGCTGTGCTCCTGCGCGATCTTTCGCACCTCGGTCTTGTGCAGCGCCCCCAGCGGCAGGCGGATATGTGCCAGCTGCTCCTGCGTGAGGTTATACAGCACATAGCTCTGATCCTTGCCCTCGTCCAAGCCCTTTTTCAGCAGCCAGCGGCCGGTGGCTGCGTCCTGCTCCACCCGGGCGTAGTGGCCGGTGACCACATACTCCATGCCGTGTTCTTCCGCCCAGTCCAGCAGGTGGCGGAACTTCATATATTTATTGCAGTCGATGCAGGGGTTGGGGGTACCGCCCGCCTCGTAGACGCGGATAAATTTTTCAATGATCTGTGCCCGGAAATCGGCGGTGAAATCCAGCACCTGATACGGCATATCCAGCGCAAAGGCCACCTCGGCGGCGTCCTCGATATCCTTTTCCGAGCAGCAGGTCTGGTAGCCGGACTGTCCCAGCGTTTCGTTGTGGGTAAGCCGCATGGTGATGCCGGTGCAGTCGTAGCCTGCCTGCTGCATCAGACAGGCCGCCACCGAGCTATCCACGCCGCCGCTCATGGCAATGAGGGCGCGGGGACGGTTTGCAGGGTTCTGAGTGGTCATAAATTCTCCTTTTATGGGTTCAACATACTAAAGCAGTAGTATAATACTACCGCAGCATAAACCGCTTGTCAAGACGCTATAATTTTCTGCGCCGCAGTCAGCAGCGCCGGTTTTTCGTTGGGGTATTCTGCGCGGATGACGCCGTCCAGCAGCGTCTCCAGCACCCGGCGCAGCGCAGGCCCTGCCGGGATGCCCGCTGCCATCAGGTCGCGTCCGTTCACCGCCAGCTGGCTCACCCGGCAGCATACGCCGTCGGCCTCCAGCTGCCGCGCCCGCTGCGCCGCAAGGGCGCAATCCGGAGCATTCTGCGGGTGCAGCGCCGCGCACAGCGCACACAGCCGCTCCACGGTGCACAGCCCATACCGCCCTAAAAGCCGCCGGATGGCAACCTCTCCCGCGTGTGCGAGAGTTTCTCCGAGGACCGTCCGCTGGGGTGGGACCCTGCTGCCGCAGGCAGTAGGGCGGGCGATGGAATGGCCCGATTCGTGTCCGAGGAGAAAGCTCCCGCACACGCCCTCCCCCGCCGTTTCCCGCACTAATACCGCAGTCTCCTCGATGCAGGCATTGGAGCAGCGCAGCCGCTTGAGCACCCGGCGGGTGTCGCTCTCGCCCAGAGCGCCCAGCAGCGCCGCCCAGCGCACCGGCAAGTTTTCCTCCCCCGCCGGGCAGACATCCACCACCGGCTTTGCGGCGGTCAGTTTTTCCGGGGTCAACTCCGGCAGCACCACCGCCAGCACGGCGGGTTCCAGATACGCTCCCGGCTGCGGGGCAGCCAGCAGCTTTGCCAGTTCCTCCTGAATGCGCTCGGCAGAGATGCAGTCCAAGTGCGGTGCCAGCTGCCGCGCCGCCCGGGCTGTGGCTGCATCCAGCGCAAAGCCGAACCTTGCGGCAAAGCGGTACAGCCGCAGAATGCGCAGCGCATCCTCGGTAAACCGCTGCTGCGGCTCACCCACCGCCCGCAGCAGACCGTTTTGCAGGTCTTTTTGTCCACCAAAGGGGTCTACCAGCCCCTCGGCTGCATTATACGCCATGGCGTTGATGGTAAAATCCCGCCGGGCAAGATCCTCCCGCACGTCCGGTACGAACTGCACTTCGTCCGGGTGACGGCCATCGGTATAGCTGCCCTCGGTGCGGAAGGTGGTAGTTTCGTACAGCTGCCCACCGTATTTGATGGTGACCGTGCCGTGCTGCAAACCGGTGGGGATGCACTGCTCTGTCCCGAACAACTCCATCACCTGCTGCGGCAGGGCACTGGTGCACAGGTCCCAGTCGTGGGCGGTGCGCCCCAAAAGGCTGTCCCGCACGCAGCCGCCTACGGCATAGGCTGCGTAGCCCGCCGCGTGCAGGGCGTCCAGCAGGGCAGCTGCCCCGGGGTCAAGTGTCAGCTTCATTCCTCGTTCTCCTCGTAATGCAGGGTGATGCATTTGCCGTCAAAGCCGCATTCTGCCGCCGGGAAGATGCTTTGCGCCTGTGCAAGATGCTCCTCCGGGTCGGTGACCATGGGGGAATAGTGCACCAGCCACAGCCGCTTTGCCCCGGCTTTTGCCGCCAGCGCTGCGCTTTGGCCAAAGGTGCTGTGCCCCCACTGCGCGGCCTGCTCCTGCTGCTCCGGCAGGGCATAGGTGGCATCGCAGAGCAGCAGGTCTGCCCCCTGCGCCGCCTGTTCCAGCGCCGGGCAGGGCGCACTGTCGCCGGAAAAGACGAACCGCAGCCCCTTGCGGGGCGCGCCCAGCACCTCGGCGGGCTGCACCATACGCTCTGCCAGCGGGACAGCCTGTCCCCGCTGCAAAAGCCGCCACTGGGTCACCGGTACGCCCAGTGCCCGCGCCTTTTCCGGGTCGAACCTGCCCGCCCGGGGCAAGTCCAGCCGATAGCCCAGACTGCGCACCCGGTGCTTTGTTGCCACCGGCAGCAGCGTTGCCCCGGCGGGCCATCCATCCGAAAGAGCATCCAGCGCCACAGGCTGCCCGGCGCGGCAGACCAGCGGTTTTACCGCGTAGGGCAGCGGCCCGGTCAGAGCATACACCGCCCGCCAGACCTCCAAAAGCCCCTCCGGCCCCAGCAGCACCAGCGAACGGGTGCGCCCCTGCGCCCCAAGGGTCTGCAAAAGCCCGGGCAGACCAAAAATATGATCCCCGTGGTAGTGGGTCAGACAGATGGCGTCCGCGCGCATCAGGTTCACCCCGGCGCGGCGGGCAGCGGTCTGGGTGCCCTCGCCGCAGTCCAGCAGCAGGCTGTGCCCGCCGCA
>JABLTO010032988.1_pt1 | contig 10741 bp, 9 predicted proteins | sample 7160091 | NCBI WGS metagenome assembly JABLTO01 (sample SAMN14651225, study PRJNA627086) | human gut metagenome | isolation source: feces | host: Homo sapiens
AATTTATGGGAGTATCACTGCAAGGTGATTATCAAGTTGATAAGACAGTATATATTAGTGATATGACTAAAGAGCTTAAAAATAATAAATTAGAATTAGGACGAGAAATTAGAAGTGATAATGAAATTGTTTTATCAAAAACTACTGCCATACATTTAAAGCAGAATTATAAAGATCTTTTAAATAAACAAATTTATGGATATTATTTACATGATGATATGATCAAGAAAATAACGTTAAAAGTTGTAGGAATTAGTGATGAGAATTCTTTATTTGATACAATTTATATTAAAGAGCTGGCTAATGTTAAACATGTAAGTGAGTGCTTTGGTGTAGATGTTGATCAAGTTGTTTTTTCGCTTGGGATGGTCAACATTGATAATAAAGTTAGTGTTAATGAATATTTGAAAATTTTAAAGCAGGAAAATCCGCATTTTAAATTTAAAATAGCTGGTGAAGATATTAATACTAGAGTTGATGATCTGTTATCACAGATTCAACATATTTTAATTTTATTTTCTTCTTTAGCTATTGTTGCAGCATGTTTTTTGATTGGTGAAGTTTTATATCTATCAGCGGTTGAAAAGACTAAAGATATTGGAATATTTAAATGTTTTGGAGCGAGTAAATTACAAATTAGTTTATTAGTGATATTTGAAAGTTTTACTTTGATCAATATTGCATTTTTATTTTCATATTTGTTTTTTGATCAGTTAGTTGGTTTATTTAACCAGTTTGTTGAAGTAATGTTACAATTAAATTTATCAGAGACATTTATTCAAATAGATTATTCATTATTAGTGTTTATTTATTTAGAAGCGGTGTTTTTTGGACTTGCCAGTAGTTTCTTTCCAGCCTCATTTGCTAGTCGTTTAGATCCTGTAAAATCATTGAAATATCAAAGATATTAAATGATGGAATTTTGTTGCATCTGGTCTTTTTTGTGATATAATATTTGAGTATCTAAAAAAATCAATGAATAGGACTAGTAATAATTGACGTTTTTTGTAGAGAGTCAGTGGGTGGTGAAAACTGATAGAACGGATTATGAACTCACCTAGGAGATGCAGCGGTGAATTGAGTAGTCGTTGCCGTTAACTGCGTTAAAGTTTTGAGGGCTTAGTCTTTGTGACTTTGAACTAAGGTGGTAACGCGATATTTGAGTCGTCCTTAGAGGGATGGCTTTTTTTATTTTAAGGAGGAATTATAAAATGCCGTTTAATCACAAACAAATCGAGCCAAAATGGCAAAAATATTGGGATGAACATAAGACATTTAAAACTGATTGTTATGATGACAGTAAACCAAAATATTATTGTGTTGATATGTTTCCATATCCATCAGGAAATGGTCTTCATGTAGGACATCCTGAAGGATATACAGCAACAGATATTGTTTCAAGAATGAAAAGAATGCAAGGATACAATGTATTACATCCAATGGGATTTGATTCATTTGGTTTGCCCGCTGAACAATTTGCTATTCAGACAGGACATCATCCGGCTGAATTTACTAAAAAGAATATTGAAGTATTTAAAGGACAAATTAAATCATTAGGATTTTCATATGATTGGGATCGTGAAATTGCAACTAGTGATCCAGAATACTATAAATGGACACAATGGATTTTTACGAATTTATATGATGCTGGACTTGCCTATGTTGATGAAATTCCAGTAAACTGGTGTCCAGAACTTAAAGCAGTTCTTGCTAATGAAGAAGTTATTGATGGTAAAAGTGAACGTGGTGGGTATCCTGTAATTCGTAAGCCAATGCGTCAATGGGTCTTAAAAATTACAGAATATGCTGAAAGATTATTAGAAGATCTTGACGATTTAGACTGGCCGGAAGCTACAAAACAGATGCAGCGTAACTGGATTGGAAAATCAGTTGGTGCAAATGTTGATTTTAGAATAGATGGGACAGATAAGATTTTTACAGTTTTTACAACTCGTTGTGATACTTTATTTGGAGCAACTTACTGTGTTATGGCACCAGAGCATCCATATGTTGATGAAATTACAACACCAGAACAAAAAGCAGCAATCGAAGCTTATAAACAAAGCTGCATTAGTAAATCAGACTTAGAAAGAACAGAATTAAATAAGGATAAAACTGGAGTTTTTACGGGTGCTTATGCAATTAATCCAGTTAATGGAAAGAAAATTCCAATTTGGATCTCTGATTACGTTCTAGCAAGTTATGGAACAGGAGCAATCATGGCAGTACCTGCTCATGATGATCGTGACTGGGAATTTGCTAAAAAGTTTGGTATCGATATTATTCCCGTATTAGAAGGTGGAAATATTGAAGAAGCTGCGTATACTGAAGATGGTTTACATATTAATTCACAGTGGCTAGATGGTTTAGGAAAACAAGAAGCAATTGATAAAATGACTGCTTGGCTAGAAGAACATCAATGTGGTGAAAAGAAAATTTCTTATAAATTAAGAGACTGGCTATTTTCTCGTCAGCGTTATTGGGGAGAACCTATTCCAATCATCCATATGGAAGATGGAACAATGAAAACTGTTCCTGTTGAAGAATTACCATTAGAATTGCCAGCTACTAAAAACTTTCAACCACATGATAGTGGTGAATCACCACTTGCAAATTGTGAAGACTGGTTAGAAGTTGAAATTGATGGTCAAAAAGGACGTCGTGAAACAAATACAATGCCACAATGGGCAGGATCATGCTGGTATTATATTCGTTATATTGATCCTCATAATAGTGAAGCTATTTGTGATCCAAAATTATTAGAAAAATGGTTACCAGTTGATTTATATGTAGGTGGTGCCGAACATGCGGTATTACACTTGTTATACTCACGTTTCTGGCATAAAGTACTATATGATGCTGGGGTTGTAAAATGTAAAGAACCATGGCAAAGATTATTCCATCAAGGAATGATTTTAGGTGATAACAATGAAAAGATGTCTAAATCACGTGGTAATGTTGTTAATCCTGATGATATTGTTGCTAGTCATGGTGCTGATGCATTAAGATTGTATGAAATGTTTATGGGACCATTAGAAGCAGCTCTTCCTTGGTCAACCAATGGATTAGATGGTGCTCGTAAATGGTTAGATCGTGTTTATCGTTTATTTATTGAACAAGATAAATTAAGTGATGAAAATGATCATAGTTTGGATCGAGTATATCATCAAACAGTAAAGAAAGTTACTGATGATTTTGAAACGTTAGGATTCAATACTGCGATTTCACAGATGATGATCTTTATTAATGAATGTTATAAAGCACCTTCAGTATATAAAGAATATGCATTTAATTTTATTAAGATGCTTTCTTGTATTGCACCTCATGTCTGTGAAGAAATGTGGCAATTATTGGGACATGAAAATACGCTTGCATACGAAGTTTGGCCAACATATGATGAAAGTATGTTAGTTAGTGAAACGGTTGAAATGGGTGTTCAGGTAAATGGTAAACTTAGAGCAAAAATCCAAGTCGCTAAAGATGCCGATGATGAAACAGTCAAGAAAACAGCTTTTGAACAGGAAAATGTTAAAGCGCATACTGATGGTAAAAATATTGTCAAAATAATTGTTGTTAAGAATAAAATCGTTAATATTGTCGTTAAATAAAAAATAATTGTAGTAATTTGTGAAGATTTATTAAAAAAGTAAGGTTTTATCACAATATCGGCAACTTAAGACAGTTGTATAAGAAAGGCTAAAAATTAAAGGAGATGTTTGGATATAGGTTCAATTTACCCATAAGCGAGTAAGAACCGTCAAGCTGGTGAGCCTTTCTTTTTTTGTATGTTTAACTCTTTTTATTACTTATTTATGAAAAAGAATATGGAAAAATGATGCTTATAATAGTAAGTAAAGATTTTAAGATAGATAAATTATTATATTCACAAAAAAGATATTGAAAATGTAAATAAAACATTTCAATTATTTAAAAGAGTGAAGGATACAAATCAGGCAGAATTGATTACGACTATTTTATTTTCATTTGATAATTTAAAAGAAACATATCATGAAGTGACTGAAAATATGATATACCAATATATTGTAGAATGGAAAAAGAGATTTAGTGATCATCAAAGTGAATTAAAAGTTAGAGAACTTATTAAGGCGCTTACTGGAATAAATTTAATTGCTACTGATTATACTAAAGATCATGTAGATGATATATTTTTTAAAATAAGTTTGGAATTTATAAGAAGAGCAGCTTCGTATGAAGTTGTTCTTTTTTTTATAAGGAATGGAGTTGAATAAGGCGATAAAGAAAATCACAAAAGAAATTCAAAAATTAGAATATCTATCTCTTGAGTGGTATGTCAACTTTCTATTATAATCATCTTCAATAATTAAAATATTATTTTTATGTGTATATGAGAGTAATTGATTTCCTAAATGTTGAGAAACAGGTTTTCTTTGGAAACCTTGGGAAGCACTATTGATATAAAAAGCATCTATTTGATGTTTTTGTAAATCATTCATTTGGATTATTTGAATACGATAACCATATGATTTGAAAACACGTTTTGCCTGAGAATCTATACCAATAATAGTGTCTATTTTCAAATAGCCCACATAAAAAAACAATAATGACTGATAATTAGAATCAACTAAAATTTGATTAGGATGACATAATCCACCTCTTGCTTGATATAAAGCTTCTTTTAATGCAGATACTCCTTGACTATCATCATAAGTAGACATATTGGCTAGATTATCTAATACATCTTTCAAATATCTTTTCCAAATGTTGACTTAAAAGTATCTTGAAAAACTGTTTAAAAATGAAAATCATAGAGATAAGCAAGTGTTTCTTGGGGAGATTGATATTGATCGATTTGTTTATGCAATTTGAACCTTTCTTCATCATATCAACATACCAATTATAGTAAATTGTCATCTAAAAAAATATAAAAATTGTCTATTTTTTAATATACAGATATTTGCTATGATGGAATACAAAGAAAAGGGGGATATATATGAAAAGAAAATTAACAACAAAAGATATTGTTTTAACAGGATTGAGTATAGCAATTGTTTTTATTGCGACATTATTTATTAAAGTACCAAATGCATTAGATGGATATTTTAATTTGGGTGATGGTTTCATACTATTATTTGCATCTATTCTTGATCCATTTTTAGCTTTTTTAGTTGGTGGCTTAGGTAGTGCGTTAGCAGATGTTGCTGGTGGATATGCTTACTATTTTATACCGACATTAATTATTAAAGGTTTAGAGGGAATCGTTGTTTCATATTTAATAAAAAAATATGGAAAGAAAGTACAAATACCTACTTATATACTTGGTGCTGTTATTATGGTTGTGGGATATTTTTTAGCAAAATGGTATTTAAAAGGAAGTGCAGCTATTGCATTGACAGGTATACCAGAAAATATTTTTCAATCTGGTGTAGGAGTTGTGTTAGCATTCATTTGTTATCCAGTTGCTGTTCGCTATAGTCATCGATTCAATAAAGATATATAAAAATTATGTGTGAAGAAGGTTTTGAATGATCTTCTTTTCTGTTGTTTACCCTTTAAAAAAGGAGTAATATATAATAAAGTGAAAGAAGTGAGACATAATGATTAATTCAAAACGATTGATTCAAGAATTTTGTGAGCTTGTTGCAATTGATTCAACAAGTTTTCATGAAAGACAAATGGCAGATGTTCTTAAAAATAAAATGACAGAATTGCAAATAGATGTTTTTGAAGATTGTGCAGGTGATTTGTATCAAGGTGATGCCGGTAATTTATATGGATTTTTAAAAGGGGATTTACCGGGAAAACCTTTGTTGTTTTCGTCACATATGGATACAGTTGAACCTGGTTGTCAAAAAAAGGCAATGATTCAAGAAAATGGAAAAATTACTTCTGATGGAACAACAGTTCTTGGAGCAGATGATATTGCAGGTATTGTGGCTATATTAGAAAGTATAAGAGTTTTAAAAGAAAACCATATTCCTCATCGTGATATAGAAATTCTTTTTCCTATTGCAGAAGAAGTATATATTCAAGGAAGTCGTGTTTTTGATTATCAAAAAATACAATCAAAAGAAGCTTATGTTTTAGATCTTAACGGACCAATAGGAACTGCTTCTTTACAAGAACCAACATTAATTTCTTTTCAAATTGAGGTGATTGGCAAAGCAAGCCATGCAGGATTTGCTCCAGGAGCAGGGCTTCATGCTATTTATATTGCAGCAAGTGCGATTGAAAAAATAAAACAGGGACGAATTGATGAAGAAACAACAGTGAATATTGGAAAAATACAAGGTGGAGTAGCAACTAATATTGTTCCTGAGAAAACTTTGATTGAAGGAGAAATACGTAGTTATAATCATGAAAAAGCAATCTTAACATTTCAACACATACTAGGTGTTTTTGAAAGTATTACAAATAAATATCAAGCTGAATTTAAAGAAGAACATACCCTATATTTACATGCATATCAGGTATTAGAAAGTGAAAGAGTTGTTCAAAGATTTATAAATGTATGTCAACAACTTGATATAACTCCAAGTTTAACCAAAACATTTGGAGGTAGTGATAATAATAATTTTATGATGCATGGAATCAAAGGCATTGTTTTAGCTTGTGGAATGAATAATGTTCATACAACAAGTGAGTATACATCTATTGATGATTTGAAAAAAAGTACTAAGATTATCTTGAATTTAATGAGAAGTGAGGAATAGAGATGAAAAATCCTTTGAATTATCAAACAACTGAATATGATTGTGGACCAACAACAGTCATGAATGCAGTGAGTTATTTGTTTAATCGAGAAGAAATATCACCAGATATTCCTAAATGCATTATGCAATATTGTTTGGATAGTTATAATCATAAAGGAGAAGCATATAAAAATGGAACAACTGATATGGCAATGTGGTATATGGCCAATTGGTTAAATCATTTTGGTAAAGTAAAAAAGTTTCCTGTTCATTGTGAGACATTATCAGGAAAAGATGTATATATTGGAGAAAATTCTAAAGTTATTGAATGTTTGCAACAAAAAGGTGTTGTGATAGCAAAAGTGATGTTAGGAAATTGGCATTATGTATTAATGACGGGTATCAATAATGGATATATAGAATTATTTGATCCTTATTATCGCAGAAGATGTTTTTATGATAAGAGAATACAAATAGTTTGGGATGAACCAAGAAAATATAATCGTAAAATACTTTTTGAAATATTTAATAATGAAGGAAAAAATCATTATGCGTTTGGTCCAGTAGATAAAAGAGAATGTGTTCTTATTTATAATAAAGGGACAAGATTAACAATGGATCAAATTGAATATATTATTTAATTTACATCAAAAAATATTTTATAATTTAGGATGATAGTTACACAACTTTCATTCTTTTTTTATGATTAGAATGATTAAATACATAATTTTCTTGACAAAAATGAAGATAAATATTATTATAAATTCATACTATTTCTATATGAATTATATGCAATATAACAAAAAGCAATGAAAAGAAGAGTAACTTATCTAGAATTGATAGAGAGTCCTTGGCTGGTGGAAAAGGATAAGGAAGGTTGAGTGAAGATGGTCTTGGAGCTGGATGACTGATATGTAAGTTATCACGTGTACACCCGTTAAAGTGTTAGAGTCTGATGGGACTTGATGAGATTATGATTGTGAGATTGTAATGAATAAAGGTGGTAACACGAAATATGACTTTCGTCCTTTAAAAAGGATGAAAGTTTTTTTGTTATAGGAGAATGGATAAAGAGGTGGTTGTTATGAGTGAAGATTGTATGTATTCATTTTAAAATATAAAAGTAAGGAGAATCAATATGATTGGGTTAATTGGCAATTATTTTGCAACTAATTATGAGACTTTTTTTCAACTAGTTATGCAACATATTTATGTTAGTTTTTTAGCAATTATTGTTTCTATGATAATTGCAATACCATTAGGAATATTAAGTACACAATGGGAATTGTTAGAAAAAATAAGTCAAAATTTCTGGGGAACATTACGAATTATTCCAAGTTTAGCAATATTGGTTTTGTGTATACCAATATTTGGAACAGGTATTGTTCCATCTGTGGTTGCTTTAGTTCTTTTAGCAATACCACCGATATTAATTAATACCACTATGGCTTTTAAGGGGCTAGATAAATCAATTATTGAAGCAGCAATGGCTATGGGGATGACTTCATCTCGTTTGTTTTTTACTATTAAATTACCATTAGCATTTCCAGTTGTTTTTACTGGAATCAAAACAGCAACGGTTGAAGTGATAGCTAGTGCAACTTTGGCTGCATATATTGGTGGAGGTGGACTAGGTAATTTGATTTTTACTGGATTAGGTTTAATGCGTTATGATTTATTGCTGATTGGTGGTTTATCAGTTGCTATTTTATCTTTTTCAATCAGTGGTCTGATGTCATTGTTTGATAAAAGAATAACACAATATAGAAAAATATAGAAAGGGATTTTTTATGAGAAAGAAATTATTAACTATTTTATCGTTATTTTTGATTTTTACTATTTTAACAGGGTGTGGAAACGATGAGAAACAAAACAAAGCAACAATAGTTGTAGGGTCAAAAGATTTTACAGAAAGTTTGATTTTGGCTGAAATCTATTCATTAGCATTAGAAGATAATGGATATGAAGTAGATAGAAAATTTAATATTTCAAGTGCGATCATTCATCAATCAATAACAAGTAATGAAATTGATATATATCCTGAATATACTGGAACAGGATTATTATCAGTTTTAAAACTACCTTTAGAAACTGATCCACAGAAAGTTTATGAGACAGTTAAAGAAGAGTATAAAAAACAATTTAATATAGAATGGTTGAATTTTTCATCAACAAATGATGGCATGTGCTTAGTGATAAGTACACAAATAGCTGAAAAATATAATATCAAAACAATATCTGATTTACAAAATTATGCTTCTAAACTTGTTTTTACAACAAATGGAGATTTCATGGAACGTGAGGATGGGATGTTAGCATTGGAAGAAAAGTATGGTACATTTGATTGGAAAGAAGTGAAAACTTGTGATACAAGTTTACAATACGAATTGTTAAGTAATGGCCAAGCTGATGTTCTTCCTGGGGCAACAACAAATGGTAAAAATGTGAGTAAAGAGTATACTGTTTTAGAAGATGATAAACAAGTATGGCCACCATATAATATTGTTCCAATAATTAGAGGAGAGATTTTAACAGAAAATCCAGATATTGCTGATATTTTGAATGTAATAAGCCAAGCAATTGATACTGAAACGATTACCCAATTAAATGCGAAAGTTGATGTTGATAAAGAAGAATATGAAGATGTGGCAAAAGAATTTTATGAATCAATAAAATAGGAGAAAAATTATTTATGAAAAAGAAATTATTAGTTATATTATCATTACTGTTACTTACTGTAGGTGTTACAGGTTGTGGTAGTCAAAGTAATGATACAAAAATAAGAATAGGATCTAAAAATTTTACAGAGAATCTCATTTTAGCTGAAATCTATTCACTAGCTTTAGAAGATAATGGTTATGATGTAGAAAGAAATTTTAATATTTCTAGTTCTGTTATTCATACCTCTATAGTTAATGATGAAATTGATCTTTATCCAGAATATACAGGTACAGGATTATTATCTGTTTTACAATTAGAACTTGAAACGGATCCGGAAAAAGTATATCAAACTGTCAAAACAGAATATAAAAAACAATTTAATATTGATTGGCTACAATATGCTTCAGCAAATGATGGGCAAGGATTAGTTATTAGAACGGATATTGCTAATAAATATAATATTAAAACAATATCTGATTTACAAAAATATGCATCAGAACTTAGATTTGCTTCACAAGGAGAATTTGATGAACGTGAAGATGGTATTCCAGCTTTAGAAGCGACATATGGTAAGTTTGATTGGAAATCGTCTAATGTGTATGATAATGGATTAAAATATGAAATTTTAAAGAATAATGAGGCTGATGTCACACCAGCTTATACTACTGAAGGACAAATTACAGATGAGCAATTTACTTTATTGGAAGATGATAAACAAGTATGGCCACCATATAATATTGCACCAATAATTAGAGGAGAAGTTTTAGAAGCTCATCCAGATATTGAGGAGATTTTAAATAAAATTGATGTTCAAATTGATACTAAAACAATTACTCAACTAAATGCAAAAGTAGATATTGAAAAAATGGAATATGAAGAAGTAGCAAAAGAATTTTATAACTCTATTAAATAATGAGGTGATGAAAAATGAGTCAATCATTTATCGAAAAATTTGAAGTGCCAGAAGTTGTACAAAATCTTTTAGAGGTGTTTTTTACACCTCTAGAGATATATTTCGTTGAGAAAATAGATAAAGATATATTTAATAAAGATGATATTTTTCATATTGTTCATGATAAAAGATTTGTAAAAGAAAGTTACAAAAGAGGACTTATTAATATTGTAGATGAAAAGAAAGATTTATATTGTTTAAATAATTTTTATGGAAAATTAGATGTTTTTTGTGTTAGTGAGCATGAAAAGTATAAAACAATAGATGCCTCGTTGAGAGAAAAAATAGATAAGTGGTATTTTGATGTATTTTATAACGGATTAGCTACAGATCAAAAATCTCCTACACCAGATAAAATATACTTATTAGATGAAATGTTAGATTTTATTGATAAACAAAATCGTCCTGTTTATTTGAATTATTGCGATTGTCGAAGTTTGACGGGGGAATGTGATCT
>JABLTO010042760.1_pt1 | contig 10737 bp, 8 predicted proteins | sample 7160091 | NCBI WGS metagenome assembly JABLTO01 (sample SAMN14651225, study PRJNA627086) | human gut metagenome | isolation source: feces | host: Homo sapiens
CGTTCCGGCGGTTATCGCGGAGGCCGCAGCGGCAGCCGTGGTCCCCGCGGCTCCAGCGTGCCGGAGCGCACCTATGCACCTCGTGACGCGGAGAGTGCCGCCCCTGTGGCACCCAAGCGCACCGAGCGCGTGGATGATTTTGCTGATCTGAGCTTCGGCAAGATCGAGCTGTAATTTGGATCTTGAGAGCCCCTTTCCCGGCCGGGAAAGGGGCTCTTTTGGATGCTTGGGAAACTTGTCTAAATTTGCGGGAGATTTTTCTCCAGGTTGTCCATTGTAAAGAGTCAGACTAAAGCTTTATACTGGGAGCACGGAGCGCTTTGGAAATTTGAGCCCCAAAGCAGAAAAGAGAGGATATTATGCAAGAGAATAAGATTTCCCGCCGCAATTTCCTGCGCGTGGCCGGTGCATCGGCTACGGCTGCTGCCGTGAGCGGTCTGGCCCCCTCGGCTGCTGCCTGTGACATCAAAAACCTGTGGAGCATGGACCTGCAGATCCTTGCTACCAGCGATACCCACGGCAAGTTTGACCCCTGGGATTACGCCGCCAACAAGGAAGACGCTTCCGGCAGCGTGGCCCAGCAGGCCACTGCGATCCGGGAAGCCCGCACCAAGACCACGCTGGTGGTGGACGCGGGCGATACCATCCAGGCAAACTCGGCAGAACTGTTCCTCAATGACGATGTCCACCCGATGATCGCGGCCCAGAACGCCATCGGCTATGATGTCTATGTCACCGGCAACCATGAGTACAACTATGGCATGGCCACGCTGGAAAAAGTGCTCTCCCAGCAGAAAGCCAAGGTGCTGACGGGCAACGTCTACAGCCCGGAGGGCAAGCCTCTGGCCGACGGCTATACCATCATCCACAAGGGCGGTGTCAAGATCGGCGTCATCGGCATGGTCACCCCCAACATCACCCGCTGGGACGCCAAGAACCTTGAGGGCTGGACCGTCACCAACCCTGTGGACGAGAGCCGGAAGATCATCGACCAGATCAAGGGCCAGGTGGATGTCATCATTGGCGTTATGCACATGGACGTGGAGAACGAGTATGGTGTTTATGGCTCCGGTGTTACCGACCTGGCCAATGCCTGCCCGGAGTTCGATGTTATCGTGGCAGCCCACGGCCACAAGAGCATCCCCAACCAGATGATCAACAACGTGCTGGTGGTGGAGAACAAGAACGCGGGCGCTACCGTGTCTGAGATCCACCTCTACCTGCAGCGCGGCCTGGACGGCAAGTGGAAAGTGAAGAACCGCACCTCCGAGAACCTGCTGATCAAGGATTACGCGCCGGACCCCGAGCTTACCGCTCTGCTGGCCGAGTACGACGCCCGCGCCAAGGAAGACGCCGTGACACCCATCGGTGAGCTGCGCGGCGGCGACCTGGCCCCGGCCAATGAGATCGACTGCCTGCCGCAGGCCATGATCCAGGATACCGCGCTGCTGGACTTCATCAACGAAGTGCAGATGTACTATACCGGTGCACAGGTCTCTGCAACGGCTCTGACCTCCATGACTTCCCAGATGAAAGAGGGCACCATCCGCAAGTGCGATATGGCCAGCATCTACACCTACCAGAACACCCTGTACAAGCTGCAGATGAACGGCCTGCAGCTGCGCAAGTTCATGGAGTGGTCGGCTGCGTTCTTCAAGACCTGGGAGCCGCAGGATGTCACCATCGCCTTTGATTCCTCCGTCCGCTACTACCTGTACGATGCCTTTGCAGGCGTCAAGTATGATCTGGACATCTCCAAGGAGCCGGGCAACCGCATCCGGAACCTGACCTGGATGAACGGCAAGGCCGTGCAGGATACCGACAGCTTTGTGGTGGCCGTGAACAACTACCGCGCTACCACCCAGCTGCTGGCCTATGCGGATATCTTCGCCGAGGGCGATGAGCTGCCCAAGCTGCTGGAGATCGACGTCCGTGGCGATGTGGGCGGTGTCCGCGAGCTGCTGGGCGAGTACATCCGCACCGTCAAGGGCGGCATCATCGAGCCCCATGTGGACAATAACTGGAAGATCGTGGGCAACAACTGGAAAGCTGCCGACCACGAAAAGGCTGTCCGCTTGCTGCGTGAGGGCAAGCTGGCACTCAATGAGAACGCCGACAGCCGCACCCTGCCCGGCAAGGCCATCACCACGGCAGACATTGCCGCGTTCTGATGCCTGGTTCCCCGGCAATTGACCCCTTAAAATAAGCAAAAGGACGTGCAGCTATTATGGCTGCACGTCTTTTTTGTGCAAAGACGGCTAAAAATCTTAGCTAATTTTCGCCATAATGTGGAAATTTTGGTGGGGGGGGGTAAACTTGCGTAAAATCATATCTTTTTGGAACGAAATATTGTATAATAAAGTTAAGTATGGATAAGTCCGATGCAAAACAGCAGGCTTGGCCGGAGAGGAGACCCCGATGCTGGAAAAACTGAAAAAACTGCTGTTGTATGCCGGGGCAGAGCCGGAAGATTTTGCACGCTGTCAGATGGATGTGCAGATCGCCAACCGACGTCGGCTGACCGCGTTTCTGGGCACGGCTTGTGCCTTTTTTGTGGCGCTGACCCTTGGTTCCTGCATGGTGCCGCTGCTGTATGACCATATCCCGGTTTTTGCAGCGGCCCTCATTGTCAGCCTGGGGCTGCTGGCCGTGGAGCAGATGCTCCCGCAAAAGCTGGGTCTGTTTTTACACTGGGAGATCTACGCCTTTGGAGCCATGGTCTATGGCCTGGGGATTTTCCTGGGCACGGTGCAGACCCCGGATCAGCGCGCTACCGCGTTTTTTGCGTTTCTGCTCTGTATGCCGATGTTGTTTATGATGCGGCCCATCCTGCACATTGCCAATGTGTTGCTGTTCGACGGCATTTTTCTGGTCTGCGTCACCCGCTTCAAGGACTGGCGGGTCATCCCCATGGATGTCTGCAACGCGTTGGTGTTCGGGGCCATCTCCTGCATTGTGTCCACCTTTGTCATGAACATGATGTACGGCAACTTTATCACCAGCAGCAAGCTGACTACCGTGGCGGAAAGCGACCTCAACACCCGGCTGCACAACCGCAATGCCTACGAGAACCGCCTGCGGGATTACCCGCTCCGGTGCAGCAACAACCTCACCTGTGTTTACATCGACGTCAACGGCCTCCATGAGCTGAACAACACCTACGGCCACGAGGAGGGAGACAAGATGCTCCGCACCGTGGCCTGCATCCTGCGGGAGATCTTTGGGGAAGAGGACAGCTACCGCATTGGCGGAGATGAGTTTGTGGCCTTTGCGCTGGACAGCCCCGGCACGGAGCTGAACGAAAACATGGAGCGGTTTGTCCGGCAGGTGGAGGAGGCAGGCTATTCCGTGGCCGTGGGCACTGCCTCCCACAGCGCGGGCGGCATTGACATTGACGCTCTCGTCAAAAAGGCGGAGCAGCGGATGTATCTGGACAAAAGCAGACATTACGAACAGCTGCGGCGCGGCACCGAAGAATGAGCACAGCGCAGGGAAAACTCCCACAGGCGCTGTGCTTTTTTGCGCCCTTATATTTCTTTTTCCGGTGGTTCGTGGTACAATATACTGTAATTGAAATTTTGGAGCGGGAGGGAACCTCATGCAGAATACGACCATTGCCGCCATTGCCACGGCACCGGGGGCGGGCGGCATCGCGGTGGTGCGGCTGTCCGGGCCGGAAAGCTATGCCGTGGCCGCGCGGGTGTTCCATCCGGCCAACCCGAACAAGAACGTGGAGGAGGCCAAAGGCTACACTGCCCTGTTTGGCTCCTTTGTGGAGGGGGACGACGCCTTTGACGAGGGCGTGGCCCTGTTTTTCCGGGAACCCCACAGCTACACCGGGGAGGACGTGGTGGAGCTTTCCTGCCACGGCGGCAGTGCGGTGGCCCGGCGGCTGGTGGAAGCCTGCATCGCGGCAGGGGCTGCCCCGGCAGCTCCCGGCGAGTATACCCGCCGCGCGTTCCTCAACGGCAAAATGAGCCTGACCCAGGCGGAAGCCGTCATGGACATTATTTCGGCAGACGGCAAACAGGGAGCGGCGCTGGCCAACGCGTCCCTCTCCGGCGCGCTGGCGAAAAAGATCGGGGCCGAAAAAGAGGCCCTGACCGGCCTGCAGGCCCATCTGGCTGCCTGGGTGGATTTCCCGGAAGAGGATGTCCCCGAGCTGGACGACGCCCACCTGCACACGGTGCTGGGGCAGGTACAGCAGGAGCTGGACGGCCTGATCAAAAACTATGACGCCGGGGCCGTGCTCCGGGAGGGCGTGGACTGTGCCATTGTGGGGCGGCCCAATGCGGGCAAATCCACGCTGCTCAACCTGCTGGCCGGGTTTGACCGGGCCATTGTCACCCCGGTGGCGGGCACTACCCGCGACGTGGTGGAGCAGGCCGTGCAGCTGGGGGATATCCGGCTCAACCTGTTTGACACCGCAGGCCTGCGCCAGACCGATGACGCCATTGAGGCCGAGGGCATCCGCCGCAGCTGGAAGAAGCTGGACGAGGCCGGGCTGATCCTGGCCGTCTTTGATGGCTCGGAGTCTTTGACCCGGGAAGACCTGGCCCTGGCCCGGCGCTGTGCGGGCCGCCCGGCCATTGCCCTCGTCAACAAGGAGGACAAGCCGACCCGGTTTGACGCGGAAATCATCGCAGGCGATTTTGCCATGGTGATTCCGGTCTGCTGCCAGGAAGAGGGGAGCCGGAAGGTCATCGCGGCGGCAGTGGCCCGTCTGCTGGGCACCAACCAGATCGACCCGCACGCCGCCAGCCTTTCCGGCCAGCGGCAGTTGGCCGCCGCCACCCGTGCCCGGGACGCCGTGGCCGGGGCGCTGGACGCCGTGGAGGGAGGTTTCGGGCTGGATGCCGTTTCCGTCTGTGTGGACGACGCGCTGGATGCCCTCTGTGAGCTGACCGGTGAAAATGCATCGGAAGCGGTCATCAACGAAGTATTTGAACGTTTTTGTGTGGGAAAGTAGCCCTCTCAGGCGCGTTGCGCCAGCTCTCCCAAAGGGAGAGCCCTTGGCAGAGAGGGTAGGTTACTGGTTTTAAGGGAAAGTTTCAAATGAACCATTTAGGAGATTATGACGTCATCGTCATTGGTGCGGGCCATGCCGGCATTGAGGCAGCCCACGCCGCCGCCACGCTGGGGGCAAAGACGGCTGTCTTTACCATGAGCCTGGATGCCATCGGCAATATGCCCTGCAACCCCAGCATCGGTGGAACTGCAAAAGGTACGTTGGTGCGTGAATTGGACGCTCTTGGCGGTGTGATGGGCCTGGCGGCGGATGCTACTTATCTGCAGAGCCGGATGCTGAACAAGGGCAAGGGCCCTGCCGTCCACGCCCTGCGGGTCCAGACCGACCGCAAGCGATACCACGAATATATGAAGCACGCGCTGGAGCTGACGCCCGGCCTTGCCATCCATCAGGCGGAAGTCGTTTCCATCGAGGTGGAGCAGGGGAGAGTCAAGGGCGTGGTGACCCAGCTCAACGGGGAATATGGGGCCAAGTGTGTTGTCATTGCCACGGGCACCAACCTGGGCGGCAAAATTTTTGTCGGGGATGCGTGGTATGCGTCCGGCCCGGACGGAATGCACGCGGCCAACGCCCTGACCGAGAGCCTGAAAGCGGCGGGCCTGCCCTTGCGGCGGTTCAAGACCGGCACCCCGGCCCGTGTCCACCGGCGGAGCATTGATTTCTCCCAGCTGGAGTGCCAGCCCGGCGACCCGGACAATGAGCTGCAGCCCTTCAGTTTTCTGACGGACACGCCCATGCACAATAAAGTAGAGTGCTGGATCGCTTACACCAACCCCACCACCCACAAGATCATTCTGGATAACATCCAGCGCAGCCCCCTTTACGGCGGTATGATCGAGGGCGTCGGCCCCCGGTACTGCCCGTCCATCGAGGATAAGGTGGTGCGGTTTGCGGGCAAGGAGCGCCACCCCATCTTTGTGGAGCCCTGCGGGGAAAACACCGAGGAAATGTATTTGCAGGGCGCTTCCAGCAGCCTGCCGGAAGATGTGCAGAACGCGTTTTACCGCAGCATCAAGGGCTTTGAGCACATTGAGATCATGCGCCCGGCCTACGCCATCGAGTACGACTGTGTAGACCCCACCAGCCTGGAAGCCACACTGGAAAGCAAGCAGGTCCGGGGCCTGTACGGTGCCGGGCAGTTCAACGGCACCTCCGGCTACGAGGAAGCAGCCGCGCAGGGTTTGCTGGCAGGACTGAACGCCGCCCGTAACGCCCTGGGGAAGGAACAGCTCATCCTGCCCCGGCACACCAGCTACCTCGGCACGCTGGTGGATGATCTGGTCACCAAGGGCGTCATGGACCCCTACCGGATGATGACCAGCCGGAGCGAGTACCGCCTGACCCTGCGGCAGGACAACGCTGACCAGCGCCTGACCCCCATCGGCCGGGAATACGGCCTGGTGCAGGATGACCGCTGGGCAAAGTACCAGCACACCCAGAACATTCTGGAAGCCGAGCGCCGCCGCCTGCATGAGACGCACCTCCGCACGGCAGAGCTCCGGGCCGCTATGGAGGAAGCCGGGCTTGCCCCGGCCGCCGAGGGCGGCATTGCCGAAGAGCTGCTCCGCCGCCCGGAAATTTCGTACCCGCTGGTGGCAAAGCTCATCGGCTGGGGAGAGGGGATCACCCCCATGCTGGCCGAGCGGCTGGAAACGGAGATCAAATACGCGGGTTATATCGCACGGCAGGACCGGATGATCCGGGACGTGGCGCGGCACGAGAAGACGCTCATCCCGGAGGATTTCTGCTACGAGAATCTGACGGGCCTGACGCTGGAAGCCCGCGAAAAGCTTTCCCGCATCCGCCCCAAGAATCTGGGGCAGGCGGGGCGCATCCCGGGCGTGTCGCCCTCGGATGTGGCACAACTGAGCATTGCACTGGCGGCGCGCCCTCTCAGCCGCTGACGCGCCAGCTCCCCCCAGAGGGGGAACCAGGACTTGCTGAAACTGCACACGAAAGATATTTTTGAAAAGTTTCTGCCTGCGGTACATCACGAGCCGATTTTTGTGGAATTGACGGGAGAATAAAGTTATGATCGACAAAGCGAGACTGGAACAGAAATGTTCCATGTGGAACATCGCCCTGACAGGCACCCAGCTGGACCAGCTGGACGCCTTTGCGCGGATCCTGGTGGACTACAACCAGAAAGTCAACCTGACTGCCATCACCGACCCGGAGGGCATTGAGGACAAGCATTTCCTTGACAGCCTGCTCTTTGCCTCCCAGCCGGAAGTGGCAGGGAAGATGGTGGATGTGGGTGCCGGTGCCGGTTTCCCCGGCATTGTGACAAAAATCTACAAGCCGGAGCTGGAGCTTACCCTGATGGAGCCCACGGGCAAGCGGGTGGAGTTTTTGAAGTATGCCTGCGCCCAGCTGGGTCTCACGGGCGTGGAGTTTGCCAAGGAGCGCGCGGAGGAAGCCGCCCGCAAGGTGTGGCGGGAGCAGTTTGATCTGGCCTCTGCCCGTGCCGTGGCAGCCCTGCCGATGCTGGCGGAGTACTGCCTGCCGCTGGTAAAAGTGGGCGGCAGCTTTTTGGCCATGAAAGGCGCTTCCGGAGAGGAAGAGCTGGCGGCCGCCCGGGGAGCCATCAAAAAGCTGGGCGGCGAGTACAAAGAGACCCGCACCCTGCACCTGCCGGGGGGCGATACCCGCACTCTCATCCTCTGCAAAAAGATTTCGCAAACTCCGACAGCCTACCCCAGAAACGGCGGAAAGATCGCAAAAAGTCCGCTGAAATAACGCAGAACTGAACAAAATATGCAACGCCCTGCCGAACGAAACTTCTGGCAGGGCGTTGCTTTTTCTGTTACACTGAGTGCAGAACGCCTGCGTTTTCCACGTTTTCCCGGGAAAGGGTGGAAAACAAACCTGCAATCACTGCGAAAGGGGAAGAATTATGTTTGAACGGAAAAAATCAGCGGGAAAAATCCACGCACTGCCCATCGACGCCATCCGGCCCTCGCCATTTCAGGCCCGCACCAGCTTTGATGAGCAGGAGCTGGCCGGGCTTGCCCAGAGCATCCGGGAAAACGGCCTGCTCCAGCCCATCTCGGTACGGAAAACAGCCGATGGCAGCTATGAGCTGGTGGCGGGGGAGCGGCGGCTCCGTGCCTGCAAGCTGGCAAAGATGCAGACCATCCCGGCCATCCTCTGCAATTACAGCGACGAGCGGACCGCTGCCCTTGGCCTTTTGGAAAATCTGCAGCGGGAAAACCTGAACCCCTTTGAGCAGGCGCAGGGCCTGCGGGACGTGATGGTGCTGTGGGACTGCACCCAGGCCGAAGCGGCCAAGCGGCTGGGCATGGCACAGCCCACCCTCGCCAACAAGCTGCGGCTGCTGCAATTGACGGCCGACCAGCGGCAATTTGTGCTGGACAACGGCCTGACGGAACGCCACGCCCGGGCGGTGCTCCGCCTGCCGGAAAATCGCCGGAGCGAGGCGCTTATCATGATCGCCAAGCGGAAAATGAACGCCCGCGCCACCGACCTTTACATTGACCAGCTCCTCAACGAGACACCGGGGAAGCACCGTGTCTCCATGGTGAAAGACGTGCGGATCTTCGTCAACACCATCGACCACGCCATCCGTTTGATGACAGATAACGGAGTTCCGGCTACCTCTCACCGGGAAGAACGGGATGGATATATTGAGTATACGGTGCGCATTCCGACTGCGGCAGCACAGAAATAAGGAGAATTTACACGTTTTTCTGCTTTTTTCAGCCGAAAGCGGTTCAAAAAGCGGCGCTGATGTGCTATACTAAGCTGTATAGGGGGCCTGCTGCGGGGAAAACGGCGGGTTCCGGCCTCGTAATGTTCCATGTGGAACAAATCTTTTTCCCGGGAGGAATCAAAAGCGCGTGGCAAAAATCGTTGCAGTTGCAAACCAGAAAGGCGGCGTCGGCAAGACAACAACGGCCGTCAACCTTTCGTCCTGCGTGGCAGCACTGGGGAAAAAAGTGCTGATCGTCGATCTGGACCCACAGGGCAATACCACCACGGGCTACGGCATCCCCAAACGGAGTGTCGAGCTGGGTACTTATGAAATGCTCATCGGGGAGGCTGAGCCCAAAGACGTCATCCTCAAAACCGAGTTCCGCACCGATGTCATCGGTTCCAACACCCGTCTGGCGGGCGCTGGCCTGGAAATGATCGACCTGCCCGGCCGAGAGAGCCGCCTGCGCAAGGCGCTGGCGAAAGTGCAGCAGGATTACGACTTTATCTTCATTGACTGCCCGCCCAGCCTCGACCTGCTCACGCTCAACGGCCTGTGTGCCTGCGACAGCGTGCTGATCCCCATCCAGTGCGAGTATTATGCGCTGGAGGGCCTGTCGGAGCTCATCAGCACCCTGAAAACCATCCGCAAAAAGTATAACCCGTATCTGGATATCGAGGGCGTGGTCTTCACCATGTTCTCGGAGCGGCTCAACCTGACCATGCAGGTGGTGGACCAGGTCAAAAAATATTTTGGCCACAAAGTTTACAAGACCACCATCCCGCGCACCGTCCGCATCTCGGAAGCGCCCAGCTATGGCCAGCCCATCAATTTCTATGAGCCGAAAGGCAGGGGCAGCGAGGCTTATATGGATCTCGCCATTGAGTTCGTCAAGAACAACCGCCCGCATGACGCGGCACCCAAGCGCCGCCGCAAGGCGGCCGAGGAGCAGGAGCCGCCCAAAAACGCGCTGGAAGAAGTATAAACACAGGGGGAAGAGAGATTCATGGCAAAAGGAAGAGGAGGCCTTGGCCGGGGGCTGGAAAGTCTGTTTGAGGACGCCGCCCCCAGCTTTGAGGCTGACACCCGGATCGAAACGCTGCCCCTGCGGGAGATCGAGCCCGACCCGGACCAGCCGCGCAAGACCTTTGATCATGACACACTGGGAGAGCTTGCCGCCAGCATCGCGGAGCACGGGCTGCTGCAGCCCATTGCGGTGCGTCCCCACGGGGTGGGGCGGTATCTCATCGTGGCCGGCGAGCGCCGCTGGCGGGCCAGCCGGATGGCGGGTCTGACCGAGGTGCCGGTCATTGTGAAAGACGTTACCGACGAGCAGGCAATGGAGCTGGCGCTGGTGGAAAACCTCCAGCGCGAGGACCTGGACCCGGTGGAAGAAGCGGCAGGCATCCGTGAGCTGATGACCCGCTGCAACCTGACCCAGGAGCAGGCGGCCCAGAAGCTGGGCAAGAGCCGGAGCGCTCTGGCCAACAGCCTGCGGCTGCTGAACCTGCCGGAAAATGTGCTGGAGCTGCTGAAAAGCGGTTTTATCAACATCGGCCACGCAAAAGTCATCCTGAGTCTGCCCACGCCGGAGCTGCAGGAGCAGGCCGCGCAGATCATCGCGGACAACCAGCTCAATGTCCGGCAGGCGGAAGCACTCTGCAAAAAGCTGGCCAAACAGCCCGCGCGGAAGCTGACGCCGCCCACGCCTCAAAGCACCCTCCCGGTGGAGGTGGAAGAGAGCCTGAAGCAGGCCCTCGGCAACGAGGTGCGTGTGGCCTACCACGATGGCAAGGGCAAGCTGACCGTCCATTTTTACTCGGATGAGCAGCTCAAGGCTTTTGCCAACCTGCTGGGCCAGTACCAGACGTAACATGCGATCCAAGGCGGGCACCCGCCTTTGAACGGCACAGGGGAGGGCAGAACCTCTCCGGTGCGAACCGAAATAGAGTAAGGAGAGTAAATCATGCTTGATATCAAATTTGTCCGTGAC
>JABLTO010129034.1_pt1 | contig 10735 bp, 13 predicted proteins | sample 7160091 | NCBI WGS metagenome assembly JABLTO01 (sample SAMN14651225, study PRJNA627086) | human gut metagenome | isolation source: feces | host: Homo sapiens
TAATGTAAATATATAAATTTATTTTTTTGTACGTGGGCGGACAGAGGCGTCCGCCCCTACAATGATTTAAATCAGTTTTTTTAATCTAAGATTGCGACTCCAAGGTATAAAAAAACAATATATTTTACTTTGCATATTAAATAATAAATTAATTAATTTTCGTCTAATTTTTCTAATTCTTTAATTTTGTCTCTTAATTCTGCTGCTTTTTCAAATTCCATATTTGCAGCATGTTCAAGCATTTCATCTGTTAAGCGAGAAATAATAGATTTTATATCTTCGTTTTCTTTTATTTTATATTCAGCTGAAATATCTTCAACAATTGTTGCTTTAATTGTTTCACGTATTGATTTTGATATTGTTTTAGGCGTAATTCCATGTTCTTTATTATATTTTTCTTGTATACTACGTCTTCTATTAGTTTCGGTTATAGCTTTTTCCATACTTTCAGTTAGTTCATCTGCATACATAATAACAGTTCCATCTGTGTTTCTCGCAGCACGTCCAATAGTTTGAATTAATGAACGTTCAGAACGTAAAAAACCTTCTTTATCTGCATCTAAAATGGCAACTAAAGAAACTTCCGGAATGTCTAAACCTTCTCTTAAAAGGTTAATTCCAACCAAAACATCAAATTCTCCTAAACGCAAATTTCTAATTATTTCCATTCTTTCAAGAGCTTTTATATCTGAATGCATATAATTTACTTTTATATCTAAGCTTTTTAAGTAAGATGTCAAATCTTCTGCCATTTTTTTAGTAAGAGTAGTTACTAAAATTCTTTCATTTTTTTCAACTCTTTTTCTAATTTGAACAATTAAATCATCAATTTGATTTGTAACAGGTTTCACTTCTATTTTAGGGTCAAGTAGACCAGTTGGCCTAATAATTTGCTCAACAACATTAGTTTTTGAATGTTCTTTTTCATAATCTGCAGGTGTTGCAGAAACAAATACAACTTGTTTTACACGTTCTTCAAATTCTTCAAATTTTAAGGGTCTATTATCATAAGCAGAAGGTAAACGGAAACCATAATTTACAAGAGAATCTTTTCTTGCTTTATCTCCGTTATACATAGCTCTAACTTGAGGAATAGTTGCATGAGATTCATCTATTAAAACTAAAAAATCATCTGGAAAATAATCAAATAAAGTATATGGGGGAGAACCAGCAGGTCTTCCACTAATATGTCGAGAATAATTTTCTATTCCTTGGCAAAATCCAGTTTCTTTCATCATTTCTATATCAAAATTTGTACGTTCTTCAATACGTTGAGCTTCTATTAATTTTCCTTTTGATTTAAAATAATCAACTCTTTCTTTCATTTCTTCTTCAATAGTAACAATAGCTTTAGCTAATTTTTCTTTACTTGTAACATATTGAGAAGCTGGTGGAATAAGTATATGTTGTCTTAATCCTATAGCTTTTCCAGTTAATGGATTTATTTCAGAAATTTTTTCAATTTCATCACCCCAGAATTCAACTCTAACAGCACTCTCACTTTGAGAAGAAGGGTATATTTCAACAATATCTCCTTTAGCTCTAAAAGTTCCTCTTTTAAAATCTACTTCATTTCTTGAATATTGCATTGTAATTAACTTTTTTAAAACTTCATCTCTACTTTTATTCATACCAGGGCGAATAGAAAGCATCATTTCTTGGTAATCAATAGGGTCACCTAAACCATAAATACAAGAAACAGAAGCAACAATTATTACATCTCTAGCTTCAAATAGAGAAAGAGTAGCAGAATGACGAAGTTTATCTATTTCATCATTTATAGAAGCATCTTTTTCAATGTAAGTATCTGTTTGTGGTAAATAACTTTCTGGTTGATAATAATCGTAGTAACTTACAAAATATTCAACATGGTTTTCTGGAAAAAACTCTTTAAATTCGCTATAAAGCTGACCTGCAAGTGTTTTGTTATGGGCTAAAACAAGAGTAGGTTTACCGAGTTTTTTGAATTATATTTGCCATTGTAAAGGTTTTTCCGTGAGCCTGTAACACCTAAAAGAGTTTGATATTTTTTTCCTTCATTAATACCTTTTACAAGATAGTCTATAGCCTGAGGTTGGTCACCAGTAGGTTTATAATCTGATACTAATTTAAACATAATTTTCTCCCTATATAAATTATATTACTTATAGTATCATAAAATAGAAAAATTATCAAAAATGTTAACTAAAATTGGTGCACTAACTTAAATTAAGTTAGTGCATTTTTGTATATAAAAAAATATTACATTTTTGTTACAATTGTATTATATAAAATAATTTGTGATATAATAACAAAAAAACAAAGGAAAGAAATGTAAATTATGGATGAAATTATAAATAATATTGTTGAAATAGATGATAAGGCAAAAGAAATTTTAAATAATGCTAATAATCAATTAAATAATATAGAAGAGAAAATTGAACAAGAAATTCAAATTCAAAAGAAAAATATAGATAAGGAAATAGAGGAAAAAATACAAATAAAAAAAATGCAATGTAATTTAAAAATGGAAAAAGAAGTAGAAAAAATAGAAGCGGAAAAAATGTCTAAAATAAAAGAATTAAATAACAATTACGAAAGCACTAGAAATAAAAAAATACAAGAAATAAAAGAAGAGTTAAGAGGTGCTAAAATTGGTTAATTCGTTAAAATATCCAAATTTAATAGCAAAATTAAAAGGTATGAATGCTAAAAATTTGAATAGTAAAGATTTTGAGGAATTATTAAAACAAAATAATATAGTTAGTATAAACAGTATATTAAAAGCAAAAAGTTATCATTTGAAAAATTTAGATGATAATAGTAGTAGAGAAGAAATTGAAAATGAATTAGATAATATTTTAATAGATGATATAGAAAAAATCGAGAAGTATTTGTCTAATAAAGATAAAGAAATTTTATTTAATTGTGTATTAGATTACGAGATAAAAGTTTTTATGGATATCTTAAAGAAAATTAAATATGGAAAAATAGAGAAGAACAAAATATATAATATAAATAAATGGACAAGTAAAATATTTAATAAATTGCAAGGAATTGCAAGAGCAAATAATATTAACGAAATAAAAATCTATTCAAAGAAAACAGCTTTTGAAAATATAATAAACAGTTTTTTAGATACAAATAACATTGAAGAATCGAATCTTTTTTTACTAGAAATGCAATTAGATAAGTTTTATTTCGAAAATTTATTTAATAATCTAAATACAGAAAGTTCTAAAAAATTAATTGGAACAAAAATTGATTTAGAAAATATTATATGGATTTATAGAATGAAAAAATATTATAATATGCCAGAAGAAGAAATAAAAAAATATATTATAGAGGTAGATTATAATTTAAAATGTTTAAACGAATTAATTGCTATCGATGATTACAAGCAAATCATAGAAATTTTAAAAAAAACAAAATATAAAGAAATTTTTGAAACGGAAAATGAAAATTTAGAAATATTAATTAGAAAATATATGTATAATCAATATAAAAAAACATTTAGACAAGCAAAATATGATATTTCAACAATTATTTCATATCTCGGTATGGACAAGAACCAAATAGAAAATATAATAAATATTGTTGGTGGTGTTGAATATAAAATAGATAAACAAAAAATACAAGAGAAAATAATAATTTAGGAGATGAACAAAAGTGTCTGTAGAAAGAATGAAATTATTAAGCATAACAGGTAAAAGCGACATAATGAATAATTTTATAATTGAATATATTATAAATAGCGGTTTGCAACTAGAAGACGCAATAAAAGTATATGAAAAAAGTTGGAAGCTAACCTATTTTGAATATAATACAAAACCAAGAGAAATTTTAAAAAATACTGAAAAATTAATGGAAAAACTTGGAATAGAATATTCTAAAGAGTGTACTTCAAAAATAAAAATAAAGCATAGCATTGATGAAATAGAAGAAAAAATAAATAATATAAATAATTTAATAGAAAGCATAACAAATAATGTTGTAACAAAACAACAAGAAATAACAAAAATGGAAGAAAATCAAAAAATATTTCAAAAGTTAACAAAATTAAATATCAATTTAGAAAAGTTATATAATTTAAAATATATGAGATTTAGGTATGGAAAACTTTCTAAAGAAAATTACGAAAGTATTGAAAATGAAATAGATAATATGAATTGCATAATGTATAAACTAGATGAGAATAAAGATAATGTATGGATAATATATTTTACAACAGATGAATATTCGGCAGAAGTAGATAGCTTTTTTAATGTATTAAAATTTGAAAGAATATGGATAGATAGAAATTTTTCTGGAACCCCAAAAAATATATTAAAACAACTTGAAGATGGAATTGTAGATAATAATAATTTTATAGAAAATGATAGAAATAAATTAGAGGCAGAAATTAGAAAAAATGAACCAGTGTTATTACAAATTTATAGAGAATTACAGTTATACCTTAAAATAGAATTTGTAAAAAAATATCTAGCACACGATAAAAATGGAGATTTTTATTTAATACGGATGGATTCCAAAAGACGAGTTGGAGGCAATGCTTCCAATGCTAAAGAAAGAAAAGAAAATTAAATATATAATAAAAAGTCACGATGAAGTTGCAACAAATCCCCCAACACATTTAAAAAATAATAAGCTATTTAAAAAATTCGAAACGATAGTTGAAATGTATGGGGTGCCAAACTACGAAGAATTAGATCCTACTGTATTTGTTGCAATAACAGCATTTATAATGTTTGGATTTATGTTTGGAGATGTAGGACAAGGAGCAGTAATAATGCTTATTGGATTATGGCTATCAAAAAAGAAAAAATCTTTAGGTCCAATATTTGTTGCTGGAGGAATATCTGCAATAATATTTGGAGTTTTATATGGTAGTGTGTTTGGAAAAGAAGATATAATACCAAGTATATTAGTTAAGCCAATGGAAAATATAACAACTATGCTTATTTCTGGAATTGCATTCGGAGTTATATTAATTATATTAGCAATAATTTTAAACATAAAAAATGGCATTAATAATAAAAATGTAAAAAAAGCGGTGTTTAGCGAGAATGGAATTGCAGGATTGCTATTCTATTTAACTGTAATAGGTTCAGTTGTGTACTACTTTATTGTAGGAAAACTAATAGTATCAATGAATATTTTAATAGTAATATGCTTAATTGAGTTAACTGTAATTTTATTTAAAGATAAATTAGAAAAAATAGTTACACGAAAAAAAGAAGAAACTAAAAGCAGTGTAGCAGAGCAAATTTTTGAATTAATAGAAACACTATTATCTTTTGTAAGTAATACAATATCTTTTGTAAGACTTGCAGCATTTGCAATAAACCATGTTGGCTTATGTATGGCAGTTTATATTCTTGCAAATATGATATCTGGTGTAGGAAATATTGCAGTTGCAATTATAGGAAATGTAATTGTAATTGTTTTAGAAGGTCTAATAGTTGCAATTCAAGTTTTAAGACTTGAATATTACGAACTATTTAGTAGATTTTATAGTGGAGATGGTAAACCATATACTCCAATAAAAAAATTAATAAATGAATAATAGAAAGGAAAAAGAAAGATGAAAAAAATAATAAATATAATTGTATTAATAGGAATTTTGGTAAGTTTATGTTCAATAAACGTATATGCTGCAGATGAAAACGAGGTAAACGATAATCAAGTGGTTAAAGAAGAAACTTCAAATAATAAAGGAGTAGGATTAATTGCTGCAGCATTAGCCACAGGACTTGCGTGTATAGGTTCTGGTATAGCTGTTGCAATGGTTGCTTCTAGTGCGGTTGGAGCAATTAGCGAAAATCCAAATTTATTAGGAAAAACAATTATTTTTGCTGGACTAGCAGAAGGTATTGCTATTTATGGATTAATTATATCTATAATGATTTTAAATCAAATATAAAAGGAAAAATATTATGGAAATGATTTGTATAAGTGATAATATTGAAACCGCTATAGGATTTAGATTATCGGGAATAAATACATTTGTAGCTAAAAATAAAGAAGAAATAAACGAATGCTTAGAAAATACATTAAAGAATAAAAATATAGGTATTATAGTTGTTACAGAAAAAATCTTTGAAATTTGCAAAGAAGAAATAAACAAAATACGTAATGAATATAATTTGCCACTTATAGTAAATGTACCTTAAAGAAAGGGAGAAATAAATTGAACAATTATGATGAAAAAATGCTAAAATTTAAAGATAATTGTATAAAAAATGCAAATAACGATGCATATAATATTGAAACTGAAATTAATAATAAAGTAAAAAAGAGTATATCAGATGAAATTTCAAAATATAGAGAAAATGCAGAAATAAAGCTAAAAAACAAAATAGATAAGGTAGAAAAAGAATATAATACAAAAGTATTTGAACTAGAAACAAATGCAAAAAAGAAAATATTAAAGGAAAAAGAAAAACTACAAGAAAGATTATTTGAAGAAGCTCAAAAAGAAGTAAAAGAATTTACTAATACACCACAATATGAAAGTTTTTTATTACAAAATTTAGGAAAGTATGAAATTAAACCAAATGATATTATTGGCTTAACAAAAAAAGATCTTCAAAGTTATAAATTAAAAATAATGGAAAAATTACCTAATATACAATTAAAAGAAATAGAAGATGAATATATAGGTGGATTTACATTAGAAAGCATAGAAAATAAAATATATGTAGATAACACCCTACTTAATTATTTAAAAGAAAAGTTATAAAATTTGCTATAAAGAAAACGGAGATGAAAGTAGTGAACGAAAAAAAAATAATTTCTATAAATGGTCCTGTAGTTAAAGCGAAGGGAGTTTCAGACTTTGCTATGCACGATATGGTTAAAGTAGGAAATAGAAAAATATTAGGTGAAGTTATAAAATTAGAAAAAGATATTGCAACAATACAAGTATATGAAGATACAACTGGACTAAAAATTGCTGAACCAGTAAAAACAACAGGAAGCCAACTCTCTCTTACTTTAGGACCAGGAATTATAGGAAATATATTTGATGGAATACAAAGACCATTAGAAAGTTTGAGAAATATTTCTGGTGATTTTATAAATAGCCGGAGAGAATATACCAAGTATAAATACAGAAAAAAAATGGGAATTTATGCCTTGTGTAGAAAAAGGGGACGAGGTTGTAGAAAACTCAATTATTGGAGAAGTTGAAGAAACAAAAAGTATAGTAAACAAAATAATGGTGCCAATTGGAATACAGGGGAAAATTATTGAAATTGCAACAAAAGGTGAATATACAGTAACAGAAACAATAGCAAAAATAGAAAAAAACAATGGAGAAATTGTAGAAATAACAATGTGCCAAAAATGGCCAGTTAGGAAAGGAAGACCATACAAAAAAAGATTACCAGTTAACCAATTACTAACAACAGGCCAAAGAGTTATAGATTCAGTATTCCCTATATCAAAAGGTGGAACTGCAATGATTCCAGGTGGATTTGGAACAGGTAAAACAATGTTACAACATCAACTTGCAAAATGGAGTAATGCAGATATTATAGTTTACATTGGATGTGGAGAAAGAGGAAATGAAATGACAGATGTTTTAGAGGAATTTCCTAAATTAATAGACCCACGTACAGGAAGACCATTGATGGAAAGAACAGTATTAATTGCAAATACATCTAATATGCCGGTTGCAGCAAGAGAAGCCTCAATATATACTGGGCTTACAATTGCAGAGTATTATAGAGATATGGGGTATGATGTAGATATTATGGCAGATTCAACCTCAAGATGGGCAGAAGCATTAAGAGAAATTTCTGGAAGACTTGAAGAAATGCCTGCAGAAGAAGGATTTCCATCATATTTGCCTTCAAGATTATCAGAATTTTATGGAAGGGCAGGATTTGTAGAAAGTACAAATGGAGAAAAAGGTTCTGTTACAATAATTGGAGCTGTTTCACCACAAGGCTCAGACTTTTCAGAACCAGTTACACAAAATACAAGAAGATTTGTTCATACTTTCTGGGGCTTGAGTAGAGAACTTGCTTATTCTAGACATTATCCAGCAGTTGATTGGAACATAAGCTATAGTGAATATATAAATAATTTACAAGAATGGTACGAAACAAATGTAAATCCGGACTTTATAGAGATAAGGCAACAAATTATTGAATTACTAGAAGAGGAAAATGAATTACTAGAAATAGCAAAAGTTGTAGGACAAGATGTATTATCAGATACAAAAAAATTGGTTTTAGAAGTAGCAAAAGCAATTAGAGTAGGTTTCTTACAACAAAGTGCATTTAACGAAATAGATACATCTGTACCATTAGAAAAACAATATGAAATGATGAATACTATATTATTAATTTATAAAAATTCATTAAAGCTAATAGAAAAAGGAATACCAATATCAAAAATTAAAGAATTAGGGATATTTGAAGAGTATATAAAAATTAAATTTATAATAAAAAACGATGAAATTAGTGAATTTAATAAATTCAACAAAAGTGTAAAAGAAAAGCTAAAAGAATTAGAAAAAACATATGAAAATCACATTTAAGAGAAGAGGGAAAAAATTGAAGATTCAATATATTGGTTTAGATGAAATTAATGGACCATTAGTATACTTAAAAACACCAGAAAATATTTCGTTTGATGAACAAGTAAAACTTGTATTAGAAAATGGAGAAGTAAGAATTGGTAATGTTATAATGTTAAATGAAGACATAACAGTAATTCAGGTATACCAAGGTACTAATGAAATGAACTTAAAGGGTGTAAAAGTAGAGTTAGAGGGTAAACCACTTCAAATTAAATTATCTAAAGAAATGCTAGGAAGAGTGTTTAATGGAAGTGGTAAACCAATAGATGGCTTAGGTGAAATAGAATCAAACATTTCAAGAAATATTTCAGGAAAGGCAATAAATCCTATAGCTAGACAATACCCAAGAAATTTTATAGAAACAGGAATTTCTGCCATAGATTGTTTAATGACATTAATAAGAGGACAAAAGTTACCAATTTTTTCAGGTAGTGGAATAAATCATAATGATTTAACAGAAAGAATAATTAGACAAGCAAATATTAAAGACGATGAAAATTTTGCGGTGGTTTTTGGACTTATGGGAGCAGAATATGAAACGGCAGAGTTTTTTAGAAAAAGCTTTGAAGAAAATGGCATACTTTCAAAGGTTGTTACTTTCCAAAACTTATCAAATGATCCTGCTGTTGAAAGAATTTTAACACCAAAGGTTGCACTTACATGTGCAGAATACTTAGCATTTGATTTAGATATGCAAGTATTGGTAGTTTTAACAGATATGACAGCATATGCAGAGTCTTTAAGAGAAGTATCAACCCTAAAGGGCGAAATTCCAAGTAGAAAAGGATATCCAGGATATTTATATAGCGATTTAGCCTCTATATATGAAAGAGCAGGAATGATAAAAGGAAGAAAAGGTTCAATTACACAAATACCAATATTAACTATGCCAAACGATGACATTTCACATCCTATACCAGATATGACAGGATATATAACCGAAGGTCAAATTGTTCTTTCAAGAGATTTATACAAAAAAGGAATAAATCCACCTATAAATATATTAGATTCATTATCAAGACTAATGAAAGATGGAATAGGAGAGGAATATACAAGAAAAGACCACAGAGAACTTTCAGACCAATTATTCTCATCATATTCAAAAGTACAAGAAGTACGAGCATTATCAAAAGTATTAGGAGAAGCAGATTTATCAGAAATAGATAAGAAATATTTAGAATTTGGAAAAGCATTTGAGGAAAAATTTATAAATCAACAAAATTCAGAAAGTAGAACAATAAACGAAACTTTAGACCTAGGTTGGGAAGTTTTAAAAATTTTACCTAAAGAAGAATGGGACAAAATAAGTGTAAATAATTAAAGAGGTACAAAAAATGGATACATCAGCATTACCAACTAAAAATAATTTAATGAAAATAAAAAGCAAGTTAAATCTATCTATGCAAGGACATGACCTATTAGAAAAAAAGAAAATAATTCTAGAAATGGAAAAAGAAAAATACGCAAAAAAAATGAAAGAAAAAAAAGAAAAACTAAATGAACTTTTTATAAATGGAATAGAAAAAATAAAAATGGCAAGTGTAGACATAGGAATGGAAGAATTAAAAAATATTACAGAAGAGATAGATTTTAATGAAAAAATAGATATAAAATATAAAACCGTTATGGGAGTTGAAATTCCATCAATAATATATGAAAAGCCACAAAAAGAATTAAAATATGGGCTTTATAATACAAGCATACAAGTGGACGAAGTAATAGAAACCTTTAATGAAATAAAAAAAGCAACAATAGAACTTGCAGAACTAGAAAATACAATACTTAGAATAAATAAAGCAGTAGAAAAAGTAAAAAAGAGATCAAATGCCTTAAAAGATATAATAATTCCAGAAGACATAGAAAAAATAAAAAAAATACAAAGCATACTAGAAGAAAGAGAAAGAGAAGAATTTTCAAGACTAAAAATAATAAAGAAAACAAAATAAAATTATACAAATGAAAGCAAAAACAAATCAAAAAAGGAACAAAATACTATTGCATATTTAAAAGGTTTAAAGTAAAATAATACCATAAAATTAAAAGTAGGGGCACAGTGCTCTGTGCCCACAACAAATAAAACAAAAGAAGGAGATGTAAGAAAATGAACAAAAACTTAAAAAACGTTGCGACTGTAGAGAGAGAGAGAGAGAGAGAGAGAGAGAGAGA
>JABLTO010177749.1_pt1 | contig 10735 bp, 17 predicted proteins | sample 7160091 | NCBI WGS metagenome assembly JABLTO01 (sample SAMN14651225, study PRJNA627086) | human gut metagenome | isolation source: feces | host: Homo sapiens
CCAAATGCAAAGGCGTACCGGAGGCTTTGCCCGCCATGCTGCGCCGCGCCGGGTACAGCTGGATGATGATTGCAAAAATTCTGTTTGATCTGGCGAGAATGTAGCAGCCCCAAAGCCTTCCCCCTCAGGGGAAGGTGGCCCCGCAGGGCCGGATGAGGGGAGAGCTTGCCGCGGCAGCCCGTGTATGGGTCATATCGGCAAGTCCGCCCCTCATCAGTCAGCGGGCGGGGCCGCTGACGGCTTCCCCCGCGGGGGAAGCCGACGCGATTGCAAAAAAATGATCTGGCGAGGATGTGAACCCCCAAGCCTTCCCCCGAGGGGGAAGGTGGCCCCGCAGGGCCGGATGAGGGGAGAGCTTGCCGCAGCAGCCCATGTATGGGTCATATCGGCAAGTCCGCCCCTCATCAGTCAGCGGTCAGGGCCGCTGACAGCTTCCCCCAAGGGGGAAGCCGCTCAACGGAAAAAATCTGCACGAGTTGTAAAGTAAGTAACGCAATTTGTAACCATTCTGTAATATAATATAGCCCCCGTTGACGCTCTTTAGAGCGTTGACGGGGGCTCTTTTGCGTTTAGACGCACTTTAACAGGCTGGCGGGTGTTCCAGCCTGTTTTTACTATTGGTTTTGTCTGCTATGTATGCGGGTCGAAGAAGTTTACTATACGCTGTTGGTTATGCAGATTCATAGCGGGAAGTTCCTGCATGAAGATTTCAAACGCGGTCTTGCCGTCAAAAATGTGGCGCGGATAATCGTTCAACCAATGCTGAATATGTGTAGCCCGTTTCTGGGTGACATTCTTCATGCTCTGTCCTTTTGGGAGTTTGCGGCGAATCAATATATTTGCGTTTTCATTTGAGCCGCGTTCAGATGGACAGCTGGGGTGGCAGTAAAAGAACATTGAACCTACACTTTCAAATGCCTGTTGGTCGGCAAATTCCGAGCCGTTGTCACAAGTTATCGTTTTGAAAATTTTGTTGTAGTCGCGCCCGAAAATGTGCTTTAGGTAGCGCAGACAACGCGCGGTTTCAGCGGCGGTCTTATCTTTTGGGCGCAGAATTATCTCGATTCTAGTTTTGCGTTCTGTCAGAACAAGAACACTTTCGCCGTGACCTTTTGACTTGCCGATAACAGAATCCAGTTCCCAATGCCCAAAGTCAGAGCGGTGCATTATGGCTTTACAGCGCATTTCTATACTACGGTGGTTTAGGTTGGTTTTGTTCTGGCGGTGAATTTTTCCCTTATGCTTTTTCTTTTTTGCACGGGGCAAGTGTGAGTAGGTTATCTGGGTAAACAAGCCCATTTGAATATAACGGTACAGTGTGGGCGCAGAGACGCTAAAGGCGGTGTTTCTGCGCTCTTTTTGTATAGCCGCGTATGGACTGTAGTTGTTCAGAATATGCCGTTGCAATGTTTCCAGATAGGCGTAGTTGTGACCTATTTTCAGCGGCCTGCCCTTAGAGGTCTGGGCGAAATCTGCCTTTTGTTGGGCAATAGCGGCGCTGTATGCAATGCGGGTTGTAAGGTCTGAATTTAGCAGGGTTATTTTAGCACGGCGCAATTCCCGGCAGATAGTGGACGGATGTACACCGACAAAGGCGGCAATCTCTTTTTGGGATGCACCGTGGTCAAACATGAACTCTATTTTATTGCGGTCATTTTGAGACAAGTGACGACCTTTAGGGCGAACAGCATACACGGCGAACACCTCCATGTAATTTTACTGGGCGGCCATCTCGCGGACAGGGCTGCGGGGTCTATGCCCGACCTAGCGGCAAGGCACGCTCTCGCATACCACCCGGCCCGGAGAAAGTAAAGGGCCGCGAAAAACTTTACAAAGAACCAGTGTGCGCACTGGTTTTTTGTAAACTTTTTCTCTTTCCGCTTCGCTCCACCCTTGACTGTCTCCGTTCCGGGGGTGGTGGGCAACCAGAGGCGAAAGCGCCGCAGCGCTTTCGCCTCATATCAATTATGAACTCTACAAGGCAAACAGCGCCGGGAAAGGGGGCAACAAACCGAAAACGGGCGGCATGGGCGAACCCCTCAACAATATTTTACCACAGGAAAAAGGCAAACCGAAATAGACGAAGTATACAAAGATGCTTTTCAAAAAGGCATTGAAAATACACCATCAAAAAGGAGTGCTAACCATGAAAAACACCGTTAAAACATCGAGAGTTGCAGGACAGTTAGAAAAAATGTTCCGCGCATTGAACACCCGCTTTTTCTCCGGCGAGTTGGAAGAAGTCGTTATTACCCTAAAGAAAACGCCGGGAGCATATGGGCATATTACTTGCGGCAAGACATGGAACGCAGGCGGTGCAGAGCGGCATGAAATTAACATCAGCACCGCAACGCTTGACCGTCCAATAGAGGAAACCGCCGCCACGCTGTTGCACGAGATGTGCCACTTGTACAACCTCATGCACGGGGTGCAGGATTGTTCGAGGGGCAACACCTACCACAACAAGAAGTTTAAGGAGTGCGCAGAGTCTCACGGTTTGGAAGTTGCGCATCATGAGCGGTATGGGTGGACGGTAACAACGCCGAGTTTGGAACTGTTGGACTTCATCGAGGGTCAGGGCTGGACGGCTCTAAACATGGTCGAGGGTATACGCTGGACAGCGACAGGCACGGGGAGCGGCACAGGCCGAGGGGCAGAAAGTGGAGCAGAGAAGCCACCGAAGAAGCCGAGCAGTACACGCAAGTATGTTTGCCCCATTTGCGGCAATTCCTGCCGAGCCACCAAGGTTTTAAACCTCATTTGCGGCGATTGCATGGAAACGATGGTTGTTTCTGAATAACATGTTGAAAAGCTGTGCTAACAGGCTATACGGGCGATTTTTAGAAAGTGTAGGTGCTATTTATGAAGATGCAGAACGAGCAGGGGCAACAGGTGTATTTTAACGAGGTAAAGAAGAACGGGAAAACGGCATATATCGTCAAAGCGCTTTCCGGGCAGATGATACCAGACCGCGACCGCAGACCGCACAAGACCCGGACTTTCACCCAACTTGCACAGGCTGAACGATGGCTTGACCGCAACGGGTACAAGGGGGTGTAGCAACCCCCTTTTTTCTGTATATCCCGAACCGATGAAACAATCTGATTTTGAAAGTGTAGGTGCAAAAATGACTTTTCGTGAACTTTTGAACACTTCGTTGCATAACAATATGCTTGTATTCAATGAAGATGATGAACTGATTGGAAGTTATTCAGACATGGGCATAAACGATGATTGCGAGATTGAAGCGCTTGAATTATGCGAAGTAATCAGCTTTGAAGCCGTAGACGCAAACAAACTTTGTGTTATCGTGGAGGAATGACACTATGCCTAAAATGGTTTGCCGCAGAAATCGGCTCGACAAAAAGCCGTATTGTCTGACACATACTTGCTACTACAAGAGCAAGGGAATGTGTGAGGGTGCAATCCACGCCGAACGCGGATATTACAGTTATTACAACTGCCCGGACGAGCCGGACACGGGTGGACAGCCGAGGTGCGGCACACACCCGGAGTGCGATTATTGCAAACAGTACGAGAACCGCCAAGGGTACTTAAAATAAAAATCCCGTCCAGTTTCTAACTGAAGCTGGGCGGGATCTTGTTTGTTGTGTGTTTGAAAGTGTAGATTCAAGGACGGGTTATGCAATAAGTGTATGCGGTAATGAACAGCAGACAGATAATAGCGCGGGTAATGAAGTCGGGGGAAGTAAGATATTCTATGGTCATAGTCTGCACCTTTTTTCTTATGGAAAAAACATAGCGTTATTTTGCGTTTGTTTTTTAGAGGGGTAATGTTTACCGTCTTGCAGAAAAGCGCCTAAACGGGGCGTTTCTCGCGGTCTGCGCGCGCGGGCGGGGGCAAAGCCCCCGCGCCCGCTGCGCTTGCCGCGCCTACCGCTTGCCTATACGGTCTTTTTGCAGTCGCCGTGCTTTTCTGCTGGGTGTTACTACATCCATACCAACAGGAGCAGGGGCGGCCTGATTGGCAAGTATTTCAGCTTCGGAAAGCATATCATTTTCGTCAAAGGATTTTTGCAGATTATCCACGACTTGCAAGGTGTCGTATGCGTTATAGTCGGCATCTGTGACAAACCAGCAGTCACGGCGAAGCGGCTTTACAAGAGAGGGGTCTTGTGCGTTTTCCAGCATGAAGCCGTCATAGTAGTAATTTAACTGGAATCGCCAAATTTTCTTGCACTGGATAACATGCATCGTAACATCACGAAGCATTTTATCAACATGCTGAAACCTCTGCGCACTGCCGTAAAAACTGATATGGTAATGTCGGCAACACATAAGGGTATTAAGGAAATAGGCGTTTATATTGTCCTTAAAGGAACGGCTATTCATCTGTACGCTCAATTCGTCCATGCAGACGATTGTAATGGTCAAAGTGTCGTGTGCATCGTCATATATCTCATTTGCCTTGCTAATGGCACAGACCTGTGCAAGCCCGGTCAACGGCTCATACGGAACACACAAATCAACATTAGAGAGAATCAAAATACGCTGTGTTACAAATTTCTGCCGCCGACTGCACCAGACTTGCAGACCGTCAAACCGCTTGTATTCTCTGCACACAACCTGTTTGACAAGGGACAAAGTTTTTCCATTGCCAAAGTAACCGCAAAATATGTCGAGGTTGCCCGTTTTGCGCAAATTGCCCTGCTTATACTTTATGTACTTGTAGCCGTCTTTAGCGGCATAATACAGACAGTGAAACGGGTGTGTAACGGCACACCGCAGGGCGGGAAAGAGCCACAGGAACAGGGCGGCAACGCCGATAATAACAAATATCACCTAAACCACCGCCCCGCATTGATACAGTCGGAAACGAGCCGGAAACAGGCCAACACTATGCCGATAGCAATCAGCACGGAAAACAACCACGGGATAAGTTCGGCAAAGGTCTGAGGTGTACCGGAAATGCCGAAGAACGCGAGTAAATCAGCGAAATAATCTTGCATCGTTAAAACCTCCGAGAAATCACGAAAACACAGGCAGACAGAACGAGAATAAAGGTAAGAAGCGCATAGCCCTCTTGCGGGGTGTAATCGTTAAAGGGTTTATCCCAAATGTTCGGCTCTTCTGCCGTTTCGGGTGTAGCCGTTACAGCTTCTTGCAGTTCCAGCAGTTGCCCGGAAATGGTCGAAAGCTGATTGGTATAATCGGGTGTGGCGGTGTCCTCTGCCGGGGCTTCATCCTCTACGGCAGGGGTCAGAGCGTCAGCCAATTTGTCGATGGATTCTTGCAGGGTGTCGATTTTGGCATATAAGGCCGGGTCAGATACCTGCACACTTGAATTTGAAAGTGCATCTTCAACGGCGGTTGTTTCGGGCGGGTCGTCTGCCGGGGGCGGGTCGTCATCGGCATAGGCAGAGAACGAGCAGAACATACACAGGCAGAGAGTAACGAGGAAGTAAGGCAGTTTGTTCATATGTATCACCCCAAAATAATGTGAAACAGACACCAGACGAAAGCGCCCGCAATGAGCGTCCACCAGAAAATGTTGTAGAAGCTGAACGTATAGCCGAAAAGGGTCATTTCAGTCTGAAATGCTTCCATTGCTTTGTTGATAACAAAATAGAAAGATTCCATATAAAGCACCTCACGAGGTCAGAGCGCGGATAACACCGAGCGTTACAAGGCCGACAATGGTAATTGTCAGATAGATTAGAAAAACAGGGTCATGCCAGAGAACTTCGCCCATAGAATCAGCGAAGAACAGGCCGAAGCGGTTCACGCCGTTAAAGGTTTTATCCCACATTTCTTTGGCGTAGTCGATGCCCTCACCAAGACCGCCGCCGTATTTGTCTACGCTGTCTTTCATGTCACCGCCGAACGCTAAAACGTCGTCTCTACCGATGCCGCTTGCAGTTTCCGACGTGGCAATATCGTCACGGCCTACGCCCGCACCAGCGTTAGCAGAACCGCCGCCAGCAGTAAAACCAGAATCTTCGGCAAAAACGAACGGCGCAGCCATACACGCCACAGCCGCCGCCAGAACCAGCGAAAGAAAAAACTTTTTCATGTCGTCACCCCCTGATGAAGCGGATAATACGAATAACGAAAATCAGGACAACACCAGCACCAAGAGCGGCAATAGCCGGGGCGGGCATGAACGGGAGCAGAAGCCCAACACGCTCAACAATCCAGATAAGGAAACCGAGAATATTTGACAGGATTTTGAAGATAGCTTTTAGGATTGCTTTTACAAAGTCTTTAAGCAAATCCCACAGCCAGCCGAACAGACCCTCATCGTTGCCGCCGCTGATGCCGGAACTGTTACCACCCGAACCGTCTCCACCGGGAGTGGGAACTGTACCGCCGCCCGGTTTCGGGGTGGGCGTGGGAGTAGTGCCGGGGTCCGGTGTGGGAGCAGGTGCAGGAGATTCAGACGGCGAGGGGCTGGGACTAGGGGACGGTTCTTCTACAATAGTATCGCCAGGCTCATATTCTGTGATTTTTTCGTTTTTCAACTTCAAAACTACATCCTTAGGACTAGAGAACTCTGAACCGTCAGACTTGCAAAATTCAAAAATATACTCGTCAGTAGTGTTGAACAAAAATGTAAAGTTGTTACCATGCCAGTTAGAACTATTCACACCAGTGAGTGTCTTGCTAGCTTCGTCCCACTGCCAAACACGCCAATACACGCCATCCGGAACGGATATTGTATACTCACCGTTAGCTATGGGAATTTGCGTGGTAGAGATATAATGTTTATCGTCTATCCACGGAATATTGTTTTTGGTGTCTACTTCGGTTCTCTTGAGCGCATAGTAGGCATCGTAACGGCGATTGTTAAGGATGTAATAGTTCAGCGTCCAATCGGCGGTAAAGGGGTCAGCCGGATAACGGCCAGTACCGCCGCCGCGAGTGCTGCCGCCACCCGGTTTCCATGTAGGTTTAGGATTGGGGGACGGTGTAGGCGCGGTGGGCTGTTCGTAGGTTATGTAATAGTAGTTATTTGTGATAGTATCGTAGGTATAGTATTTCTTGGTTTCGTTGTTGTAGATGATGGGCGTATTGGAAATGTTGGTTACGGTTTCGTTTTTCTCGTTGATGGTGGTGTACTGCGGGTAGATGTAGGTAAGGTTGGTGCTATTGTCGGTGTAGATGTTGCCGTTCCATGTGTTGTTGTTGATGGTAATTTTATTATAGTTGTTGATGGTTGTATCACCAAGAGGCTCATAACATATCGGAATACTATTTATAGAATACTTGAACGGACAACCGCCAAACCACCTACCTCCCTTGATGTAAATAAACAAATATACTTTTGTTCCCTTTTCAAATGTTTTACTAGATGAATAACGATAAAATATCGTAGGGGACTTCAAATACTCATTCCAACTTTTACCATTTTGAAAAATCTGATATGACCCCAAAGAAAGACCAGTAGTATTATACAAATAATAAAGGCCAGTCTCAGGAACAGTAAAGGTATAAACAAAACTAACTGACGAAGAACCACTTGTACCGCTACCAGATGACCCCAAAACATATTTATAGCCTGTACTTAATTCCGTATAAAAAGCCGTATTATCGACATTAACAATTCCATAAGGAACAGCCAATGTATAAAGTATACCGTCAGAACTTATATTAGGCGTACCTTTATTATCTTGATACCCGATTATATCTTTTCTGCCGATGCCCTCCGGGATTTTCTTTGCAATAACACCGCCAGCGCTGGCAAGTTCGAGGGCTTCACCATCGTAAGGGCAAGTTACCAATGTACCGCCAGTGTAAAGGGTTTTGTAATCACCATTCGGACAAACTAGGGTTACACCTGTACCTTTTTGCACACCTAACAACTGATTCTGAAAATAATAAGATAAAGGGTCATCAATAATATCAATACCAGTATCAGTGGCAAAGGCAGAAACACACATACAGACAGATAAAGAAAGCGCAAATAATAGCGCTAAAAAGCGTTTTTTCATTGACAACTCCTTTGAAAAAGAATAAAATAGAACCAGATGGAAAGGATGTGTGACATGGATAATAAAGATAAAGCGATAATCTGGATATTGTATATCATTTTGGCTTTTGTACTTCACTTAAATTTATATACACTTATAATTGGTGCTGTAATTGTAGGTATAGCAGTAAAAGCCGTAGATTCAAATTTTCCCAAAATCATAAACTTCTTTCAAAATATCCAAACCCGCCGCCAGTGATGGCGGCATTTTTGTTGCCTACTCCCGGATGTTTGCCCGGTCTAGCCGACCGGGGCGCGGGCTAAGCCGCCCGCGAAAGGAAAGATTTATTCTTCTTCATCTTTTGAATCGTAATCATAGGGGTGGCGGCAAGCGTCTATAATATCCATAAACACCCATGTACCGATGAAAGCACAACCGAACAGTACAAAAGGCTGTCCATAAAGCCATGTTACAAAATCCTTAAAGAACATATAAAAACACCTCTTGAAAGTGTAGAATCAAAAAGAAAAGGGGCGGGCTTTTTGCCCGCCCCTTTGGGCTGCATGGTTCAGCGAACGGAACTCTTCATGCTGCGGAAAATGCTCATGCCGACACGGACAAGAGCAGCGCCGAGGAAGATGCACAGCACGCCATTTTTGGTGATCGCGTCAAACGCAGTACCGACCAGACTAACAGCGGAAGTGACACCAGCGGTGATTGCATCAGTCATAGCACCTGCGGCAGTATTGCCAGCCCCTTCGGAGAGCGAAAGAAACTGAGTATACATAGCCGACTACCTCCTTCCCACAAGATTTTTATGTAAAACGCCGCCATTGGTATGGCGTTTACATCGGGTTAAGTGAAACCACTTCGGCAGTGATTTTCTTTGTGTCGGGGTCGATTTCAGCGGACACGCCGTAGTTGGGGGCTTGCCTGTCATAGATGGCAACAATCTGCGCATCGAACAGAACGCAGATGCCCGCCAAATCAACTTGACCAGCTTTCAAGAGGGAAATACCCAACGGCTCTAAAGCCGCATAAGGAATGGCAACTTTCACTTTATGATTTTGCATGGTGCAAAACTCCTTTTTGAAGTGTAGATTTCAAGTCGGCCACTGTACCGAAACGGGCTTAAACTTGAAATAGTCTTGTGTCGTGCTGTCTACATACTTTCCACTGCCCGAGAACACACGAACCGTGTGGATTCTGCGCAACCACGCTTGATAGGTCAGCGGCGTTTCCGCTTGAATTTGCGGGTACTGCAATTCCAATGCCCAGTTGCTTATAATGTAGACTTTAGTAAAACACGCCTGTTTGTTCGCATAGCGGCAAGGCAATTCAACGGGATAACCGTCCAGATACACCAGCATATCAGCTATTTTCAAGCTGTTGCGAAACTCCTCGAAAATGATTACATCCTGCCCCTTGTACCCGTCAAACGGGTGCGCGTAATCCGTGACACGGTAGCATTTATCATATCCATACTGTTCCATGACTTGACGAGTTTTGCCAACGCCTGTTGTACCGTATATGTAAGTTACTTCCAATTCCCGGAAAGTGGTGCGGAATTTCTTTTCTAAAATTATCTGGCGAGTGCGTTCAATGTTGTCTATATCGCGGACAAATTCCGGGCATGTTTCCAAGATTTCATAGGTGTCTGCACCCTGTTTAATCATGTTGTACAGCCCGCGCAAATCTCCACGACTGCCTTGATGTTCGTGCGGCAGTGTTCCAAATTCCTCGAAGGTATCCGAGTGGTTTGTGCCGTCATGTTCCTTGCCCGTGGAATCGGTGTAGTGATAATGGCCGTTTTCGTCCTTGTTGAACTTTTCGCCGTCCTTTAGCACATACGCCCGGCACTCCGGGCTTGTTCCATTTGGTTTGTCACAGTGGGAACAGTCAAACATCTTGCGGATTTTGTCGAAGCGAACAGGTGACTTCCAGACAAAATAAAGGTGTGTGTGCAATGTCTCGCACTCATCGCCTACCTCATCGCACATACACCAGTAAACGGGAGCTGTACCGTGAGCCACAATGTCCTTAATTGCATCGTGGGATAAGCCTTTATCGCCGGGATTGTTGATGGTGACAAGCCACCGGCGAGACTGCACATTTGCCATTTTGGGCAACCCCTTATTCTGTTTTTGCTACACTTCCATAGCTTGCTACACTTGCTACAAAAGTGTGTAGCAACCTCTAAACCCGCATAACGGCGCGGTTTGTAGGGGATGCTACAAAAGTCGCCAAGGGTAATACTAACCTTGGCGACTTAGAGCCGCCCTCCGGGCGGCTCGACGGCAATTAGTCGTCGAGCAGTTCGAGAGACTCCAGCGCGTCGTGACGGCCATACTGGAGGTCGATGGTGCGCCCAATCAGTTCGTTCTCCGTAACGTCGCTTTCCAGCAGGAAGTTGGAGAACACCGGGGCTTTGACCTTAATCTGTTCCACGGCCGTGCCGCTGACGTTCATGTTCTTGGTGGCAACATGCAGAACAAAGTTGTCATACTTGAAACCGTTGTACTCGCCCTGCTTGTGCGCCCATCCCAAAACTTTTGCTTTCATTTGTTGTTTACCTCACTTTTTCCAAATATTTTGTGTTCGCGGGTGGAATTACCCGTTGCATTAAGAATAAAACTTCACCCGGAAAAAATCTGCAAAAACCATATTGACATGCACGTGCTTTTGTGGTAAACTAGTCGTTGTAAAAAAAGCAGCAACCGGCAGTAGGCCGTCGGCTCACCTTGAGGGTTTGCAAAAGCCCCGGGTCATACCAAGATTACGCACAACAGGTGCGCAACTTCGTA
>JABLTO010178711.1_pt1 | contig 10735 bp, 11 predicted proteins | sample 7160091 | NCBI WGS metagenome assembly JABLTO01 (sample SAMN14651225, study PRJNA627086) | human gut metagenome | isolation source: feces | host: Homo sapiens
ATATGCACCATTAGCTCAGTTGGTAGAGCAACTGACTCTTAATCAGTGGGTCCTGGGTTCGAGTCCCCGATGGTGCACCACAAACAGCCTTACGGTAAGCGTAGGGCTGTTTTCATTTGTGCTGATATACCGTTGAAAATAAACGGGTATTGACTTTAAAACGAGCTATGCATTAAAAGATAAGTCGAATCATAGAGGTGGTTATGATAGGCTAAAAACGGTCAAAAATGGCTCTAATTGTCATACACGTGACAGTTTGGTTTGTCACTGAAGATCATTTCGGCATTTCGATAGGCAGTAATTTTAAGTTCGGCACAATCCACAAACTCGGGCAAGTGCATAAGAAATAAAACCTACGACCATGTAAAAAGTAATGCAGACATTTCGGCATAACTATAACATAATGTAACGACAGCATCATTGTTGACATAAATATAAAAAGCACGGTCATTAAGAACAATATGAGCATTCGCATTTGTGGCCGCGCAGACACTACACTGTCTACCATCATCATCGGGGACGAACGCGCAGCCGAGCAGATTCCGCACGATGCACAGGGGCGCTTCATTATGGAAGACGGCACGGTGTTTCAAGCGTATTATTTTAATGACAATACGATTTCAAAGTGGTAATATATAAGGCAGACGTTTAGCGCCTGCCTTTTAATTTTGGTGAACGATTGTTGAAGGGCATAGAAATTTATGCTATTATAAAAATATATATTGTCTTTATGACGAGCGAAGATGTGCATAGATATAAGGAACTGTGGGAAACAATTCAAAGTCTTCAAAGAAACGGCATTGACCCGAAAAAATTGTTGAGATAAAGAGGGGCTATATAATGGTACTGCTGAATTTTATAGATGGACTTTTTAAGGGTGACAAAGCTAAAACAAAACCATCCGTGCAAAATTCAACTGCGACACAGAAGCGATACTATGCGGATTCATCGAGTGTTGCGATAGAGGAAAGGCCATATTATCAGCAGGATAGTTATTATACCCTCGTAGTTCACGAAGGAACACAGTTCGAAAAGAAAGTGATTCCTTTTAATGAAAGAAAAAAGGTGACATATCCATCTAAAAATGGATTGTTTGTTCCGGAAATTTTATTGCTGGAATATTGCAAATATGGAAAGTACCCTAAACCTTCTAATGGGTATCCGGGCTTTTGGTGGTTTGATTATGGAGTGCGTGATGTAGGAAGTTTACTTGATTCATTGAAAAGTCGTGAATTCATAAAATGGGAACGAAAAGGCAATTTGTTAATGAATCTGTCTGTGAACGAGTTAAGAGAAATTCTTCGGACCCATTGCCTTTCCACTACGGGAAAAAAGAGTGAACTTGTCGAACGAATAAAAAGTGACATTGCGGAAGAAGACTTGCCAAACAATGTGGCTTTACAAAAATATACTTTAACCGAAAAAGGCATAGAGGAATTGGAAGAGAATGCATATGTGCCCTATATGCACAATCATCGGCATAAGACAACGGATGATTCCACTTTTGGAGAACCTTTTACGGTATGGGAAATGAATAAAATTATTGCAGCAGAGGGAAGACAAAAGGAGTGGAAAACAATAGTAGGGAAAATCGAAAAGCAGCGATTTAGAGTAAATATGGCGGGTTCTCAAGGAACAACTCAAGAAGTGCCAAGTGAGAAGGAAAATAAAAGCGAGGAACTTAAAAGGTTTCTGCGAGAGAACAGAAAGGATATAATTGCTGCGGCAAACACAGAGGGAGATGGATTTTTCGAGGAATCAAAGGGGCTTGATTACTGCACTATTGGAAAAGATAAGGAGGCGCTTTACCAATTTTACGTTGCGATAGAAAAGAAATTTGATGCGCCTGCACTATATAGAGAAACTGCGAAACTCTTACATAAATACGGCTTATATGATGAAGAAGTGAAGGTTCTGAAAAAAGGAGTCGCCATTGTTCCCGCGACAAACCGACACAGGGAAGAACTACTTAAAATGCTTCAAGATGCAACGACCATAAGAAAAACGAGATGAGTGCCGTTGAAAGATACAACGATGGATTTGTCATCCTACTTGGAATAAGGAATTGTGGGTTGTTCCGCGATTAGCCTAAAAAAGAGGGACGGGGAAATGTCAAGGGGACTGTGGAATACCGCAGCCCAGTTTGTAGAGCAAGGATATGCCGCAAAAGCCCCTTGATATTTCAACACCCATCTTTTATCCTCGCGCGGAGGAACAACAGCATCACTTCCGGGTGAGCAGCCGTGTGATGCCGATGCCGCCCGGATAAACAAAAGTGTTCGGGTTTGCTCCCACATGGTGCACCACAAACAGCCTTACGGAAACGTAAGGCTGTTTTCATAATGATTGTCGCTTTGTGTGAGTGCATTCATTTAGCCGTTGACTTGTGGTGAAGTCAGCGGCTGTTTTTATTTTTCAAGTCATATGTGGGATGAAAACTGCGTATACTTTCGCTGCGGCCGGTGCGCCGAAATATACCCGAAGCAGACGATCAGGCTTCGGACAGGATCTGCCTGATTTCGGCCAAATTACTGGCAAAGTAGATGCCCTGCTGGCGGTCAGGGGTGGACAGACCTAATTCAATCATATGGTCAAGCAGAGCCTTCAGGTGGTCGTAATAGCCGTTCAGATTGTAGAGGATACAGGGTGCGGCAAGGTGCTTGAGCGAGACCTTCGACATGACCTCGGTGATCTCCTCGAGCGTGCCGGTGCCACCCGGGAACGCAATAAACGCATCGCCCAGCTCGATCATTTTTGCTTTGCGCTCGGTCATATCCTGGGTGACGATCAGCTGTGTCAGGCCGTCAAGCGCGTAACCCTCATCAATAAAAAACTGCGGCTCCACGCCAATTGCCGGGGCACCGGCAGCCATGGCGCTGCGGGCCAGCACACCCATCAGGCCGCTGTCTGACCCGCCGTAAACCAGCGTGTGGCCGCTTTGGCCGAGCCACTGCCCCAGTTCACGCACGGCCTGCTGCAAGGCGGGGTCGGTGCCGTAATTGGCACCCAGATATACGGTGACATTCATGGCGGTGTCCTCACTTCTATACAATTGATAAGGTAAGCATAGCGCAGATGGCACGATTTTGCAAGCGGGCAGCGGAAGAATGCATGCCGGACGCCGCCGCGGCAGACGAACCAGCCGAATAAACCAACGGGAGGGGCTGCGGCCCCTCCCGTTTATTGTGTGCTTGCGAAGACGCGCAAAGTGTGATAGTATGGCAGAAGAATCGAGGAGGGAAAGTGTATGTCGATCAGTATTCTGCTGGCGGAAAAGATCGCGCAGCTATTTCTGATTTTGTTGATGGGGTATCTGGCGGTCCGGCTGGGACTGCTGAAGCCGGAGGACAGCCGGGTATTGTCGGTCATTATGGTATACATGGTCATGCCGTGCATGATCATCAACGCATTCCAGATCGACAACACGCCCGAGGTGCGCACCGGCATTGTGTACTCGTTTGTGGTGGCAGGCATCATCCATGTGCTGTTTCTGGCATTGACGGCGCTGCTGCGCAAGCCGCTGAAGCTGGATGTGATTGAGCGCTGTGCCGTGATTTATTCCAATGCTTCAGCGCTGGTCATCCCGCTTTTGCTGGCCACGATGGGCAGCAAGTACGTGGTGTATTCCTGCGGGTTCATCATTGTGCAGCTGGTGCTTTTGTGGACGCACTGCTGCACGGTGCTGCGGGGCGACAAGGGCTTTGACCTGAAAAAGATCGTGACCAACCTGAACCTGATCGCCATTGTGGTGGCAGCGCTGCTGTTTGCGCTGCATATTTCGCTGCCGGCGGGGCTGGTGAGCACGATCTCGAGTGTGGGCAACATGATCGGCCCGCTGGGCATGCTGCTGGCCGGTATGGCGATTGCGTCCTGTTCGCTGAAAAAGCTGGTGCTGACGCCGCGGTATTATTTGACGGTGTTTCTGCGGCTGATTTTGTATCCGATGGTGACGCTGGGACTGCTGTGGCTGCTGAAAGCGCAGACCTGGATCCCCGACGGAAAGGCAATTTTGATGACGGTATTTTTGTCCGGCATCACGCCGGTATGCTCGGCGCTGAACTCGATGGTGCAGTTATATGACCGCGATATGGAGGAATCCGGCGCGTTATACGTGCTGACGACGCTGTTGTCGATTGTGACGATGCCGCTGGTGATTGCGGTGTTTGAGATCGTTATGTGATTCGTTTGTTTGTGGTTTTACGGGCGTCGCCGCAAGGCGGTGACGCCCGTTGGGGGTAGTAAAACAAAATTTCACGCCGTTTCAACCGGCTTATACCGCAGAACCTTCTCAGAAAAGGCACCATTGAAAAACTGGATAAACGGTCCGAGGCCGAAGGCGCAGACCAGAGTGCCGATGCCGACGAGGCCGCCGAGCAGGAATGTGACCAGCGCACAGAGCGCATCGGTAAAGACGCGGCAGCCGAAATACGGCTTGTGCAGGTGGTCACGCAGGGCCAGCGCCAGAGAATCATACGGCGCAACGCCCAAATCCGCCGTCTGATACAGCGAGCAGCCAAATGCTGTGACCGGCACCGCGATCACGACCCACAGCAGCTGCACGGGCAGCTGTTCGGCCGGGCCGAACCAGGCGGCGATGATATCGTAGAAAAAACTGATGATAAACCCGCAGCCCAGGCCGTTGACCAGGGTGCCCAAGCCGATGTACTTGCGGCCCCAGATGAATTCGACCACCAAAAATACCAGGTTGGTGCAGATGTTTTGCACGCCAAGCGAGATGCCCAGCAGTTCAGACAAGCGGATGTTCATGGCGGTGATCGAGTCATTGCCAAGGTGGGACTGCTTAAAAATTGCAATGCCCAGTGAGATGATGATGATGCCGATCACCATACCCAAGATGCGGCGCGCAGTGGGACGTTCCGTTTTCATGGTTTCTCCAGCTTTCCTTATTAAAAATGTAGAGGTCATACACAGTGTAACACGGCACCGGCCAAAGGTCAATCGGCGGTTTTATTGGCAGGACGCATGGCGTTGATGCCCGCGCCCAAAAACATGACATTGATGCTGACATTCAGCCATAAAATGACCAGAATGATCGAGGTCAGTGAGCCGTAGATATAAGACAGCTTCCACGAGGTGCGGATGTAATAAGTGAAGATCGAGGAGAAAACGAACCAGACGACCGCCGTAAACAGCGCGCCGGGCAGCTGGTCCCGGATGCGGCGGTGCCCGCCCGGCACAAAGGTGTAGATCAGCACAAAGGTCAGGATCGACAGGCCAAACGCTGCCAGCGCGCTGAAGCTCATCAGGCTGCGCAGCTTGAGAAACAGCCGGTTTTGCGAAAGCCAGGGCAGCAGGCTCAGCGCCCAGTGCAGCAGCGGGCTGAGGTTCTGGCAGAACAGCACGATGAGCAGCAGCCACAAAAACGCAAAGGTGTACACCACAGCCCACAGGCGGTCCAGCATCGTGCGGCGGGAGCCGGGCGTTAATTTTTGCAGCCCTTTTTGAATCGCCGCCATGCCGCTGGACGCCGAAACCAGCGTGGTGATAACGGCCAGCGACGCCACAAAGGTATTGGAGTTTTCGTTCATGCTGATGATCAGCCCGGCGATGGTGTCACGGATGACAGGCAGGTCGGGCAGAAAGCGGAAAAACAGTTCGACTACGCCCTCGACGGTAAAGCCGGGCAGTGTGTTGACGACCACCAGCAGCCACATCAGCAGCGGGAAAAACGCCGTCAGCAAAAACAGGGTGGCGTGCCCGGCGTAGACGGTCATGTCCTGCGCCATGTAATGCTGCAAAAGCGTCAGCACGGGTTGCAGCTTTTTCTTCATGCTTCTACCCCCGGGCAAAGGCCGCGCATGGCGTTATGGATCAGCCGGTAGGTGCGCTGGGCTATCACCTCGGGCGGGGCGGGTTCCTCGGCCCGGAGCCAGTTTTTGATCAGCCCCACGCAGCCGGACAGGCAGAACGAATACCCGCTGTCCAGCTCGGCCCGGTGCTCCGGGTAGGCGTCGGCCAGCACTTGCAGGCTGTAGCGGGAGAGGATACCCTCGATTTGCAGCAAAAAGGCCATGTCGCCGTGTGGGCCCAGCAGCGCGGCGCAGATCTCGCGGTTTTCGGCCATCATGGCAAACAGGTCCCCCACCAGCGGGAAGATCTGCGCCTGGCGCGGGTCGATGGGGTGTGCCTGCACGGCGGCCTCGATGCGGTCAAGCAGCTCGGCTTCCACTGCGGCAAGCATCTGGTCAATGTCGGTATAGTGCAGGTAAAAGGTCGAGCGGTTCACATTGGCGTGGGCGACCAGCTCTTTTACGGTGATGTCGCCGGCGTTTTTCTCCTGCATCAGTTCGGCCAGGGCCTGGCGCAGCAGGGCGCGGGTACGCAGGATGCGGCGATCGGTTTTGGGTGCCGTCATAGGGGAAAATTCCTTTCCTGATGATTTACAGGTATTATACGCTAAACTGGGCAGAAAAGCAACATGGTGTTGCATACTGGACGCTTTGCGCAGAAAATGAGGGCCAGCTGTTTGGCAAACAAATAACGCTTGCCATGCCCCCAAAATTGGCGTATAGTGAGACCATATTGCACATTGCGAAAGGGAAGAGAAACGATGGAGACAAAAAACAAAATTACCGTGCGGGGCGAGCTGGCCCTTGCGCTGGCGGTGCTGGTCAACAGCTTTGCGGTGGCCATGACGGTGTATGCGGGGCTGGGCATCTCGCCGGTGTCAAGCTTCCCGTATGCGGTGTCGCTGGTGTTCCCGTTTTTTACGCTGGGCACCTGGACGTATCTGTTCCAGGGCGTGCTGGTCATTACGCTGATGGTGCTGCGCAAGCGGTTTGTGCCGTCGTATCTGTTCGGCTTTGTGGTCGGCTTTTGCTTCGGTAAGCTGCTGGATGTGTTTGGCGCGTGGCTGCCCTGTCTGCCGTTTGGCTGGGGCTGGCGGGTGTTGTACTTTGCGGTCAGCTGCCCGGTCATCGCGCTGGGCATTGCGCTGTCCAACCGCTGCAAGCTGCCTATTATCCCGACTGACCTGTTTGCGCGCGATCTGGCGGAGATTATCAAGAAGCCCTACCCGAAGGTGAAAACCACGATGGATCTGACCTGCGTTGGTGTGGCGGCAGTCCTTACGGTGGCGGGCACCGGCACGCTGAAGGGTGTTGGCATCGGCACGGTCGTTGCCGCGCTGACCTATGGCCGACTGGCCGGTGTTGTGGGAAATTTGTTGGATAAAAAGTTTTATTTTGTGTCGGTACTGGAAAAATAAGGATTGCGGCCCGGCGGCCCCGCCTGCCTTACGGTGACTGCTTCCTTCAGCTTGGCAGAGAGGTCTTGATGCTTTTACCCCAGCGCCACGTCCAGCACCATCATGACGCTGAAACCCAGCGCGAAGCAGAGCGTGCCGATGTTGGAGTGTTCGCCCTGCGACATTTCGGGGATGAGCTCCTCGACCACGACATAGATCATGGCCCCGGCGGCAAAGCTGAGGAGATACGGCAGGGCGGGCACGACCAGCCCGGCGGCCCAGATGGTGAACAGCGCGCCGACCGGCTCGACCGCGCCGGACAGCGTACCGGCCCAGAACGCCCGGCCCCGGCTCATGCCCTCGGCCTTCAGCGGCATCGAGATAATGGCCCCCTCGGGAAAGTTCTGGATGGCGATGCCAAGGGACAGCGCCAGCGCCCCCATCGCCGTGATGGACGCGCTGCCCGTTAAGTAGCCCGCATACACCACGCCGACGGCCATACCCTCGGGAATATTGTGCAGCGTGACGGCCAGCACCAGCATCGTTGTGCGGGAAAAGCCGCTGTGCGGACCCTCGGGCTCGTCAGCCCCCTGGTGCAAGTGCGGCACGGCGACATCGAGCAGCAGCAAAAAGCCGATGCCCAGCCAAAACCCGATGGCGGCGGGGAAAAACGCCAGCCGCCCCAGGTTTTCGGCCTGCTCCATCGCCGGGATCAGCAGGCTCCAGATCGACGCGGCCACCATGACCCCGGCGGCAAAACCAGTTAAAGCGCGCTGCACACCCTCGTGCAGCGTTTCCTTCATAAAAAACACGCAGGCGGCGCCCAGCGTGGTACCGGCAAACGGGATCAGGATGCCGGGCAGATATTGCGTTAGCACAAGCTAACCCTCCTTGTAAAAAGTGACCCGCCCTGCCAAAAACGGCAGTATCAGCGGGGGAAAAATGCAAATACTACGAAAACACAGCGCTTGGCCTTATCCTATCACACCCGGCGGGCGGCGTCAATAGCTGGGCAGATGTGAACCATTGGTTAAAAATATATCAAAAACACTTGCGTAAATCTGCTTTTATGTTTATAATATGGGTATTGGGCGCGGTGCGCCCCCATAACAACGTGTAATACCGAGAGGAGCTTTACTATGGGTTTGGGTAAAAAGACCATTGACGATGAAAATTACGCTGGCAAGCGCGTGCTGGTTCGCTGCGACTTCAACGTTCCGATGAAGGACGGCGTCATCACCAACGACAACCGCATCAACGCGGCCCTGCCGACCATCAAAAAGCTGATCAATGATGGCGCCAAGGTCATCCTGTGCAGCCACCTGGGCAAGCCGAAGAACGGCCCCGAGGCTAAGTTCAGCCTGGCCCCCGTTGCTGTCCGCCTGAGCGAGAAGCTCGGCCAGCCCGTCACCTTTGCTGACGATGACACCGTTGTCGGCGAGAACGCCAAGGCTGCTGTTGCCACCATGGGTAACGGCGATGTTGTGCTGCTGCAAAACACCCGCTTCCGCAAGGAAGAGACCAAGAACGAGCCTGCTTTCAGCGAGGATCTGGCCAGCCTGGCTGACGCTTACGTGGACGACGCTTTCGGCTCCTGCCACCGCGCCCACTGCTCTACCGCCGGTGTTACCGACTACATCAAGGATACCGCTGTCGGCTACCTGATGGAAAAGGAGATCAAGTACCTCGGCAACGCCGTCAACGATCCCGAGCGTCCCTTCACCGCCATCCTGGGCGGCGCCAAGGTCGCTGATAAGCTGAACGTCATCTCCAACCTGCTCGAGAAGGTCGACACCCTGATCATCGGCGGCGGCATGGCCTACACCTTCCTGAAGGCTCAGGGCTACGAGATCGGCAAGAGCCTGTGCGACGACTCCAAGTTGGATTACTGCAAGGAAATGATGGCCAAGGCTGAGGAGAAGGGCGTTAAGCTGCTGCTGCCCGTCGATGCTGCCTGCATCAAGGACTTCCCCGATCCCATCGACGCTCCCGTCGAGACCGTCATCGTCCCCGTCAATGCCATCCCGGCTGACCAGGAAGGCTGCGACATCGGCCCCGAGACCATGAAGCTGTTTGCTGACGCCGTCAAGGCCAGCAAGACCGTTGTCTGGAACGGCCCCATGGGCGTGTTCGAGAACCCGACCCTGGCTGCCGGCACCCTGGCTGTTGCCAAGGCTATGGCTGAGAGCGACGCTACCACCGTTATCGGCGGCGGCGACAGCGCAGCAGCTGTCCAGCAGATGGGCCTGGGCGACAAGATGACCCACATCTCCACCGGCGGCGGCGCTTCTCTCGAGTACCTCGAGGGCAAGGAACTGCCCGGCATCGCCGTGATCCAGAAAGCTTAATTTGTAACCCGCAGGGCGCGGCGGCAGAGCCGCTGCGCCCCTTTTTGTTTGAGAGATATATGAAATAAAGGAGCAACTATCATGGATAAGCAGAACCGCAAGGCAATCATTGCCGGTAACTGGAAGATGAATAAGACCGCCACCGAGGCCGCCGAGCTGATCGACGCCCTGATCCCCGCTGTCAAGGACGCTGGCTGTGAGGTCGTGATCTGCGTGCCGTTTACCGATCTGGTCACGGCTGTTGCCAAGACCAAGGGCACCAACATCCATGTCGGTGCCGAGAACGTCCACTTTGAGAAGTCCGGCGCTTACACCGGCGAGATCAGCGCCGATATGCTGACTGACCTGGGCGTTGAGTACGTCGTTGTCGGCCACAGTGAGCGCCGCCAGTATTTTGCCGAGACCGACGAGACCGTCAACAAGCGCGCCAAGGCAGCCCTGGCTGGCGGCCTGAAGCCCATCATCTGCGTCGGCGAGAGCCTGGCCCAGCGTGAGCAGGGCGTCACCGAAGAGCTGGTCCGCATGCAGGTCAAGATCGCCCTGAACGGCGTGACCACTGACGAGCTGAAGAACGTTGTCATCGCCTACGAGCCCATCTGGGCCATTGGCACCGGCAAGACCGCTACCGCCGACCAGGCACAGGAAGTCTGCGCCGCTATCCGCAAGGCCGTCGGCGAGCTGTACGGCGAGGACGCTGCCAAGGCTTTGACCGTCCAGTACGGCGGCAGCATGAACGCCAAGAATGCCGAAGAGCTGCTTGGCAAGCCCGATGTTGACGGCGGCCTGATCGGCGGCGCTTCCCTGAAGGCCGACCAGTTTGCCATCATCGTTGACGCCGCCACCAAGGGCTGATACAATAGTAGAGTGTTCGGCCCCCTCTGAGAGGGGGCTCCCGCGATAGCGGGTGGGGGAGAGAGCCTCACGGGGCTGGGCGTTTGCCCATGCTTCTCTCCCTCAGTCAGCTGCGCTGACAGCTCCCTCACAGAGGGAGCCGTTATCTACCCGATTAAAGGAGTCTACCATTTATGTCTAAAAAACCTGTAATGCTCTGCATCATGGACGGTTTCGGCTGGACGCCGGAGAAAACCTACGGCAACGCCGTGGCCGCCGCCAATAAGCCCAACCTGGACAAGATCTTTGCCAACTATCCCATGACTACCATCCAGGCCAGCGGCATGGC
>JABLTO010086304.1_pt1 | contig 10732 bp, 9 predicted proteins | sample 7160091 | NCBI WGS metagenome assembly JABLTO01 (sample SAMN14651225, study PRJNA627086) | human gut metagenome | isolation source: feces | host: Homo sapiens
CGGGTCTGCCGGGTGTCGAGCGCGACATTATCCTCGAGCTCAAGCTGCTGGCCGATGTTGGTTTGGTCGGCTTCCCGAATGTCGGCAAGTCCACGCTGCTGAGCATGGTTTCTGCGGCGCGCCCGAAGATTGCAAACTACCACTTCACGACTCTGGTGCCGAACCTCGGCGTGGTTTCGGTCGGTGAGGTGCAGAACTTCGTCATGGCCGACATTCCGGGCATTATCGAGGGCGCAAGCGAGGGTGCAGGTCTGGGCCACGACTTCCTGCGGCACATTGACCGCTGTCGTCTGCTGCTGCATCTGGTTGACGCGGCAGGCAGCGAGGGCCGCGACCCGATCGACGACATTGAGAAGATCAACGCAGAGCTTGCCGGCTACAGCGAATTTCTGGCAGCGCGTCCGCAGATCATTGTTGCCAACAAGACCGACCTGCTGGGCGATAACCGTGAGCCGGTCGAGAAGATCCGCAAGTACGCAGAGGAGCGCGGCTTCCTGTTTGCGGAGCTGTCCGCGGCGACCAATCAGGGCGTCAAGGAGCTGATGAACCTGACGTGGCATGAGCTGCAGCAGCTGCCGCCGGTATTCATCTACGAGCCGGAGTTCGTCGAGGTCGAGGAGAAGGCCGCAACCGAGAACGACTGGACCATCGAGCGCGACGGCGACGCATACGTTGTCACCGGTGCATGGGTGGACAAGATTATGGGCTCGGTCAACATCGACGACTATGAATCCCGCCAGTATATGGATCGTATGCTCCAGTCTGCAGGCATTTACGCCAAGCTGGAGGAAATGGGCATCGAGGAGGGCGCTCCGGTCGTGATCGGAGAGTTCGAGTTCGAGTACGTTTACTAAACTGGGTGAAAGAGGACCTTTGGGTCCTCTTTTTTTCATATCGTGCGGTTGATTCAGAGTGAAGAGAACGTGCGGGAGTAGCATAATGCAATATCACTAAAAAATCATATCGTCCTATGTTCAATCTGTCAAAGTAGTGCTATAATAAAAGCATAATGCACAAAAGGAGAGTTGACAAACTGTGCAACAACAAAAGAACGATAAAATAACCTGCCTGTTGCTTGCGCTGACCACGATTTTCTGGGGCAGCCTGTACACGGCAAGCAAGGTACTGCTCGATGTGATTCAGCCGTTCACGCTGCTGTGCCTGCGTTACATCATCGCGGCCATTGCCATGACCATCCTGCAGCGCCTGCGTAAGCCCGACCCGAACGGCAAGCCGCGCAGGATCAAGGGCGGCGACTGGAAATACGTTATCATGTTCGGCCTGGGCGGCTATGTGCTGTCCATCGGTCTGCAGCAGTACGGCACCAAGCTGGCGGGAGCGTCGCTGGCATCGCTCATCAACTGCATGAACCCGATTGCCATCTGCTTCTTTGCGGTGCTGCTGCTGCATGAGCGCATGACGATGAAGAAGGTCGTCTGCATTGTCAGCGCGGTTGCCGGTGCGGTCTGCATCGTCGGCGGAGACGCCGGCGGCGGTCATATCCTCGGCATAGCGCTTTCACTCGGTTCGGTGCTGACGTGGAGTGCGCTGAGCGTGTTCATGCGCTCATTCTCGCAGAAGTATGATGCGCTGACCGTCACGACTTACGGTATTTACGTTGCCGCTATCGGCACGCTGCCGCTGATGCTCCGCGAGATCATCACCCACCCGGAGATGGACTTCCTGCACGCGAAGTACATCCTTGTGCTGTTTTATGTGGCGATTTTCTGCACGACCATTCCGCATTCGCTGTGGAATTACTGTCTCTCCCGGGCAGAGGCGAGCACCTGTTCTCTGTTTTACCCGATTCAGCCGCTCACCTCGATGGTGCTCGGTGTCCTGCTGCTGAACGAGCACATGACGGTCGGCTTTATTGCCGGTGCGGTACTTATCGTGTTCGGTGTGCTGTATTCAACGCTCGGCAAAGAGAAAACCAGATGAGACGCCTTGGCTTTGTCCGATGTTATAGGTTAAGCTGAAAAATCCTCCTGTCTTCGGAAGAAGGCAGGAGGATTTTTGCAATCATTCAAAACGGCGAAAGAGAGATGACGATGAAGCCCAAAGAGTAAAAACACAGGGGATGCAGTCCGGATCGTGACAGATTGCAGCCGGTTTACCGAATTTACAATCCCAAATCCTTAAACCGCGAATACATGGACTGTGCGCCGTACAGTGCCGCCACCGGATTGTGCTGCAGTACCCGGTCCTTGACGATCATAACCGTTGTCGGAACCTTGCTGTGTCGCAGAAACAGGGTATCATGTCCGACGCACAGACCAATCACGATGTTGAAATCGCAGCCGTGCGCGGCAAGCGTCTTGGCCTGCATGATCGGGTTGCACATGGACTCGTGTCCGCAGCCGCCGTTGAGCTTTTTCTCGTTCGGCACGCCGATCTCGGTCTTGTCCTGTGCACCGACCTTGCAGCCGACTGTGAAATATTCGATGCCCTTTGCCTTGAGAATGCGGGCGAAGATGGAAGCCTCCCGCATCAGACCGACGCAGGACGCGATGCCGATCTTTTTATAACCCATGCGCTTGATGAACTCGATGGTTTCCTCGACACGGGTCAGGCGGCCGTAAAACTCGCCTTCAATGCACGCGGAGGTGCGGGCAATCAGACCCTGTTCCGGGTCGTTGCGGTAGATTTCAAGTGTTTCCTTGAGCAGTGCCTTATCTACGTTCGTCGTCAGGCAGAACGGCGGGTACTGCTCCTCGCTGGCCGAACGGCAGCCGAGTCTGCTGCAGTCCGAGCAGCTGTGTGTGCATTTCAGTTCCGACATAATCCTTTCCTCCCTGTAAAAACGATGTTATGCCTTTGCGTTTGTGTCCTGTGCAGGCTTGGTGATTTTGCCGCTGCAGCAGTCGTCCTCAGCCTCGGCTGCTGCTGCCGGCTGGAAGCTGGCAGAGGAGGCCTTTGTGGATTTAGTGGCGGTATCGGTGGAAGCGTCGCTCTCCGGTGCATCCGGAACATCATCGAAGAAGATATATGCATTGTCTGCGAACTTGGTCGCATCGGTGCCTTCCTTGAGCACGCCAATCTGGGTCAGCTCCTCGGCGTTCTGCTTGAGTGCGTCATAGCCGCCCTGAACCGAAGGCTTGTAGTTGTAGGTCTTGAGAATCTGTGCGCAGAAGTCCATATCACCGGAGACATACTCCTTTTCGGTGATGATCTTTGCAGTCTCGTCCGGATTTTCCTGTACCCACTGAGATGCCTTCTGTACGGCACGGGTGAAGGCTGCTGCAGCCTTCGGGTTCTCCTCAGCCAGCTTGCTGGTGACGAATGCTGCGCAGCAGTACTCGTCCTTGTACTCGGGGTCGGTTGCGGTGTCGATGAGAGCGGTCAGACCGTACTGCTCCTCTGCAATAGAAGCCGCCGGGTCGCCGAGTGCGATTGCGTCAACGGCACCGTTCTGCAGTGCCTGTGCCAGATCGTTGCGGGAGTAAACAGAGAATTCAACCTCCATGTTCTGGTCGGTCACGCCGATGCCTGCCGCGCTCAGCGAGCGCTTGGAGACAACGGTTGCCGCGTCAGCCAGACCGGGTACGCCGATCTTCTTGCCCTTGAGGTCGGCAATGCTCTTGATGTTGCTGCCACCGGGTACGAGCAGCTTGGTGCAGCCGGTGTGCAGGCCGGTGGTGAACTTGATGGGCAGGCCGTTCTCGATGGGCTGAAGCATTTTGCCGATCAGGCCCATGCCGACATCAACCTGATCCGCGCCGATGGCCTCGGAAACGTGTGCCGCGTCAACCGTTACCTGCTCAATGTCCAGACCTTCGTCCTCAAAGTAGCCGTTCTCGATCGCGATGTACATCGGTGCGGCACAGAGAGAAGGAGAGTAGATCAAACGCAGGTGGGTTGCGCCGGAATCTGCTGCCGCGGAAGCGTCCGAATTGCTGCTTGAGCCGCCGCAGGCGGTAAGCGAGAGTGCCAGTGCAGCTGCGAGAAGTCCGCTTGCCACTCGCAATAAAATACCGTTCTTTTTCATGGTTTTCTATCCTTTCAAGGAAAATGTATAATAAAAGTAATAATAATGAACGTGCGTTCTTTAATGCGATCTTAAATGTAGTAGTTGGGTTCTTTGATTGTGCCGCCGTAATGGAGCTGACGAAGGATCTCTGCACGGTAGTGAAGAAAATCCTCCGAGCTGCGTGCTCTCGGGCGGGCAAGCCGGATATCCAGCGTGCCGGTGATGCGTCCCGGTCGGGGTGTCATAACGACCACCTTATCCGAAAGATACACGGCCTCATCCACATCATGCGTTACCATGATGGCGGTCATGCCGGTTTCCTTCCAGATGCGCAGGATCTCGTCCTGCATGTTCATGCGGGTGAAGGCATCGAGTGCACCGAGCGGCTCATCGAGCAGGAGCACCTTGGGCTTGCCAACGAGTGCTCTTGCGAGAGACGCGCGCTGGCACATGCCGCCGGAAAGCTGGTGCGGATACGAATGCTCGAAGCCCCTGAGGCCGACCATCTCGATAAATTCGTCTACGCGGTCCTTTTCCTGCTTGTAGATGCCGCGGGCGCGCAGACCGAACGCGATGTTATCGTAAATCGACAGCCACGGGAACAGCGTGTGCTCCTGAAACATGAAGCCGCGGTCTGCACCGGGGGGCTTGATAGGTGTGCCGTCCAGCGTCAGGCTGCCGTCGTCCATCGGAATCAGACCGGAGATAAGACGCAGGAGCGTACTCTTGCCGCAGCCGGACGGTCCGATGAGCGACACGAACGAACCGGCGGGAATATCGAGCGAAACATTGTCGAGAGCGGTAATGCGCTCTCCGGTGGGATTGACAAAATGCTTGGATACACCCGAAATCGAAATATTGCCTACCATTTGATAACTCCTTTCTGCCATGCGAGCACGCGGTCGCGGAATTTGAACAGCAGCGTGATGAGAATGAAGAAGGTGACTGCAATGATGATCAGTCCGGCATATACGTTGGCATACGCCATCATTTCCTTCTGCCAGTTGATGTACCAGCCGATGCCGTACTTGGCGCCGAGCATTTCGGCGGTGACCAGCGTGATGAACGACGAGCAGGTGCCGTTGAACAGGCCGAGGAACATATGCGGCATAGCAGCCGGAATGCCGACCTTGGCAATGCGGTAGAAGCTGCCCGCGCCAAGCGTCGAGGAGACTTCAAAGTACGAGTTGGGGATGGAAGCGATGCCGCTGCTGGTGAGCACGGTAGTCGGGAACCACACAGCCAGCGCAATCAGGAAGGCACTGGCAGAAACCGCAGTCGGGAAAGCGATGAGCACCAGCGGGATCCACGCGGTGGACGGGATTGGGCCGAGCACGCGGACGAGCGGCTGTACCCAGTAGGCGAAGGTCTTGTTGAAGCCGATGGCGATACCGGTCAGCACGCCGACAACCGCACCGCCGAGCCAGCCGAAGAACAGCAGGCGTGCGGAGTATGCAAGGCAGGTCGCGAGGAACGCGCTGTCCTCAACGAGAACGCCGAATACACGGTCGAGCGAGGGGAAGTACAGCACCGGCAGAATCGCAAACTTGGCGGTCAGCAGGTTGAGGATGTTCAGCACCAGAACCGCTCCTGCATAGAACAGTGCGCTGTACGACAGCTTATCGCGTACCTTGGTGTTGCCGAGCGATATCAGCAGGGCAATCACATACACGGCCAGTCCGATGAGCAGCGCCCATGTAAAATAAGGATGTTCTGCGGCAGGATGCTGCGCGGAATCCGGCAGCAGAATATCGCAGACGAGCGCCAGCAGAATGGAGAGAACTGGCAATGATTTGACAAAATGCTTCACAAGGGAGAACTCCTTTCGACAAAAAATGGCGGAAAGCGTATGCTTTCCGCCAGGATGGTTTATGCGCGTTATTCGCACATTCGCCAGGTCACAAGGGAACGCATACACGAGCAGCGGTGCATACACATACAGCAGCGATTCATACAGTACATTCGGCTCATGACAGGTTCTCCTTTCAATTCATATAAATCCTATCGGGTTTCGGTGATTGAAAGTATAGACTTGAATATCCTGATTGTCAATAGGAATACTGTGATTTTGGATAGTATGCCAAAAACGGTTTGTCTGAAAGAGAGAATTTGTCGGTTTTCATAAAGAACCGATGCAGCAGGATTTCTTATGGGATCGGGTGGCTGAATCCATGCTTTTGTGTTACAATATTTACAGGTGATGAATATGATTTTTAAACCGCGTCCGCTCAGCAGAACCATGCTCGATGACGCTTCACTTGTCCGCGATAAGCAGCACTGCCGCCGGATCGGTCCGTGCGGTGTTGGCCGCCGGGCATTATATTTGAACAGTTATTTTATTGACCGGCATTATTATGTGCCGTTTTCCGCCATTACGCGGGCATTTAAGTTTATAGAAGAAGGCACCGGCGGTGTCCGAGGTGTGCTTGCAGGCAGAGCCTGTCTGCTTGTGGAGTACGATAATGGTCTGCAGCAGGTGTGCTGTTTCAAGTACGAGGATCAGATCGACGAGCTGCTGCGCGTGCTGCACAAGATACATCCGGAGATCCCGTGCGTCAGTGAGGAAGAGGAGGCCGAACTCGAGGTCGAGTGCGAGCGCCGGAGGGCGGAAGAACTCCGACGACCGCCGCTCAGCATCCGCGCCGAGCGGGAGATTGAGGAGTTGGAGAATGCGATCGCGTACCTCGAGCGTAAACCTGAGCTATACAAGCGGCTCAGTCGTGCAGCTAAACGGCGGCGCAACTACCAGAGCAGGAGTGCAGGATATCGGTGGGCGGCTGCAGCGATCATGGTGCTCGGGGCGGCGGCGCTGATTTACGGCGTGGTGTCGCTCGTGTGCCGCGGTTTCTCCGGCGGATACCTGCTGCTGTGCCTGCTGGCGGCAGCTTTCCTGTTTGGCGGATGGCGCCTGCTGCCGACGGCACGCAACAACAATGCGGCTGTTCTGCGCGGGGATAAGCAGGCGCGGGCACAGATGCAGAACTATATCGATCGGTTTCCGGCATTCCCGCTGCCCGCACGGTACGCGCACCCGATCGTGCTGCGCCGCATGCAGCAGGCCATTGCGGAAGGACATGCACTGAACGTCATGGAGGCGCTCGAGGTCGTCAAGGCCGATCTGCAGACCATGAATGCGGATATGCAGGTCTCGCAGGAGGAATACGCCGAGATTTCTACGATCAAGCCGCTGTTTCTGAATGCGGATTATAAGTAAGAAATCCGGCCTGAGGCTTGCAAAGCTGTTGACAACGGTATGGCTTCTCCCGTATAATAAATTCAGTAAAATGAAGTCGAAAAAGAGGGGATGGACGGATATGCTGTGTAAAAAAAGAACATGCGGCGTTCCGTTGAATCAAATAGGAAAACGATGAAAACCAAGGACCTTCTGCCCGCAAAAACGGCAGTCGGTCCCTTTTTTTAGGGAGGAAACTGATATGATCGAAAATTGGAATGACGTCCATATCGTACCGGAATTCAGCGATCAGGGTGTGGACTGCTATCGTCTGGCGGGCGGCAGCTTTGTCAATGAATACTACATCGTCTCGGAGGCCGAGACCCGCAAGCTGATGAACCATCCGGAGGTTGTCGGCTACGAGGTGTATGCGTCACTCGTAACAGCTACCTCGCAGATGATGTACTACCTCAAGGAGCAGAAAAAGATCACTTCGGCGAACATTCTGTCCATTCTGCGCGGCGCACTCAACTACCCGCTCGAGGAAAGCTGCTACAAGGAGCATATCCGCGTGCATGACATCAGCTTTATGTCCAGTGAGCGCGTGTTCGGCGAGAATGATGAGATGTCGCTCGATATCAAATACTGCAAGCTGACCATGGTGCCCAACAGCACGCTGATGATCGGCGATATCATCGCCTCGGGCGAGACGCTTGTGCAGTGCCTGCGCTATGTCACCGACTATTACCGCAAGCAGGGCGCCAAGCTGCGCAACATTCTGCTGTTTACCATCGGCGGTACCCAGGGCATTGAGATTCTCGAAAAACTGACCAAAGAAATCCGCACCTACTGGCCGGACTTTGAGGGCTTCATCACCGTGTACTACGAGGGCGTTTTCAGCTGCTACGAGGAAGGCGACAAGGGCGTTTCCGGCATCAACCGTGCGCTCATCGACTTTTACTGGAAGGGCGGCATTGTGGCGCCGGAGTTCCGCCGTCAGACGCTTTCCATGCAGAATCCGCTGTTTGAGAAGTGCACGATCTACGATGGAGGTGCACGCCGTTACGAAATCCACGAGCACATTGAAGAGGTGCTGGAATTCTGGAACGGCATTCTCGCGCGTGCCGACAAGATCGACAAGCAGGCGCTGCTGGAGGAAAAACTGGGTCATGCGCTGCCGATTTCCTATGGGGACTGGCTGAAGGACTGCCACTATGAAAAGCTGGACGCAAAGCTGACGCGCTGGCTGTATCAGCAGGAGCGCGGCTTTGTCGAGAGCCTGAAGGACGTAACGCTGGAGGAGATCGCGCGTCAGCGCATTGACGAGTTCACCACGACGCTCAAAAAGTACATTCTTTGAAAACACAAAAAGGGGATAAGAATCTATGAAAAATGACAACACACCGGTCGATATCGACTTTGCGGAAGCGGCTGTACCGCATTATGCGCGCCGCGGCATCGTAACCATGTTCATGATCATGCTGGGCTTCACCTTCTTCTCGGCCAGCATGTGGGTCGGCAAGGAACTGGCAGACGGACTGGATTTCGGCGGCTTTATCATCTCCATGATCATCGGCGGCCTGATCCTGAGCCTGTACACCGGTCTGCTCGGTTATGTCGGCGCGGAAACCGGCATGAGCCTTGACCTGCTGGCACGCAAAGCCTTCGGTGCAAAAGGCTCGTACCTGCCGAGCGCGATGATCTCGTTTACGCAGATCGGCTGGTTCGGCGTCGGTATCGCCATGTTTGCCATTCCGGTTGCAAATGAGCTGCTCGGCGGCAGCACAGCGGCTGAATGGGTGCTCGTTATCATTGCGGGTGTGTGCATGACGGCCTCGGCGTATTTCGGCATCAAATCGCTGACGCTCATCAGCTATATTGCGGTTCCGCTGGTTGCAATCCTGGGTACGGTTGCCATGGTGATGGCGGTCAAACAGGGCAACGGTACGCTGATTGATCAGTTTGCCAAGTCCAGCGGTACGCTGACCGTTGTCGGCGGCGCCGGTCTGGTTATCGGCTCGTTTGTCTCTGGCGGCACGGCAACGCCGAACTTCTCCCGCTTTGCCCGGAACGGCAAGGTTGGTGCGATCACGACCGTTATCGCGTTCTTTATCGGCAACTCGCTGATGTTTTTCTTCGGCGGTATTTCGTCGGTCTACGTCGGCGGCAATGACATTTTTGAGGTTATGATCAACCTCGGTCTGTTCTATCTGGCGATTCTGGTCCTCGGTCTCAACATCTGGACCACGAACGATAATGCACTGTATTCGGCGGGTCTGGGTCTAGCGAACATTTTCGGCCAGAGAAAGAAGCCGATGGTGCTGGTTTCCGGTATTATCGGCACCGTGCTTGCGGTCTGGCTGTACTGGAATTTCACCGGCTGGCTGAATATCCTCAACTGTACGCTGCCGCCAGTCGGCATCATTCTGGTGATGAGCTTCTTCATGGACCGTGAAAAGTACAAGGACGTTGAAGTGACCGAAAACGTCAACTGGTTTGCGGTTTTCGGCGTTGTGCTGGGCGCTGTGGTGGCAAATCTGGTCCCGTGGGGTATCGCATCCATCAACGGCATGATCGTTGCCGCTGTGTGCTATCTGGTCGGCAGCAAGGCGAAAAAGTAAGCAGAATCAAAAAAATCCTCGGTTTAACCCAAGGTCAGCCGAACTTGCTGACCTTGCGGTTTAATCGGGGATTTTTTATTTTTGCAATTTGCGGAAATTTTCTATCACAGCATTGTCCAGACAGTTCCCTTTCCGGCTCATGCTTTGCCGGATGCCCTTCTCCCGGAGCATGCGCTGGTACTGCTTGTGCTGATACTGCCACCCCTGGTCGGAATGGAGAATGAGGTCTGTACATCAGGAATCTGTTCAAACGCCTTATCTAGCATAGTCGTTACCATGCTCAGTACTGGACGGTCTGAAATCGTGTAGCTGACCAGATCGCTGCTGTGCAAAATGGGGGGAGAAACAGAAAAGGCCTGACAGCGCAGGCCTTTTCCAAAAGAGGTGTGAATTCGGGCGGTTGGGGTATCAGGAACGCCCGAAGGATCAGTTCTGATTTTTCTCGTCGTGCCGCTTGACCACGCGGATGCCGATCGTCAGCAGCACGGCGGAAATGATGGCTGTGGTGAGGACAAAGCCGTCCTGCAAGGTAAACAGGAACCGATCGGCCAGCATGACCGTGCAGATCAGCACGCTGCCGAGCGCTTCGAGCTGAAGGCCGCGCCGACGCGATAACTTAGAAAGCATATGCTCGGCCTCCTTTTACTGAACGCCCATTGCCGCCAGAATGACGCGCATGATGACAAGGCTGATAGCCGCATCAAGCAGACAGACGGCGATGAGCAGCGGATGCCACTTCTTGTTGGTGTCGGTTACGAGCACGATACGCGCATAATGTCCGATGAGCGTACCCATCAGGATACATGCCGGGAGCATCATAGACGCCTGACCGAGCGTCAGAGCGCCTGCCTCATACATGGAAGCGGCGGTCGCACAGCCGGAGGCCTTGGCGAAGAACGCCGAGATCAGAACCGCGAAAGCCTCGCCCGGCAGACCGAACAGTCCCATGACCGGCGACATGACCGTGCC
>JABLTO010141415.1_pt1 | contig 10732 bp, 12 predicted proteins | sample 7160091 | NCBI WGS metagenome assembly JABLTO01 (sample SAMN14651225, study PRJNA627086) | human gut metagenome | isolation source: feces | host: Homo sapiens
CAAAAAAAGAATGTCCTTATTGGTTCAAGTCCAATAAGGACACTCGGTATGGTTGCGGAGACTGGACTTGAACCAGCGACCTTCGGGTTATGAGTTATAGGGCTCTTGTTTTGTTATATTATACCAGCTTATAAAACGGCTTAAATACTACACTTTCACGTTATAGACAATTTATTACATTATACTATTTTTATTATTTCCCAAGTTTTTAGGGGGAAATTTCAGGGGAAAAATCAAAAGAAATTAGGGGAAATTTAAAGAAACAAAAACACTTATTTTTTATATCTATTACACATAAGTGACTGACGTGTAATGAAACCAACTTTTTTCTTGTGCATATATTTGTAGGAACTAAATCGAATGTATTACACACAATACAGGGTTATGTGTAATAATATTAAAGACTTTTTCCAGCGGCGGAATACCCTTTTTTAAAAGCGACTATACATAAATGTCTAACGTATAATGAAAAGCCTTTTTTCTTGTGCATATATTTGTAGGGATTAGACCGTTCGCATTATACACAATAGCACATTATGTATAATAGACATCAAAGTCTTTTTTTTATTCTATCACGAACGGCTTACACTCTGCCACCGATTACCTTACAACGCATACAAAGGCATAAAAAAATAATCAGACTATGCCCCATATAGCAAGGCTTATCAAGAAAAAAATTAAAAATATTTATTACATACAAAGGGTGTAGGGGGTACTAAAATTGTCTAACTATACTATGCTATAGACCATAGCCATAACCTTACGCATATGCACGCAAGTTTTGGCAAGGGGGTTAGACTGTTAAATTTTACATTTTTAAAGATTAAATTTACTTCTTACAGATTTTCACCGTCAACGGAAAAACCGTCAACGGAAAAACCGTCAACGGAAAAACCGTCAACGGAAAAACCGATAACGGAAAAACCGATAACGGAAAAACCGATAACGGAAAAACCGATAACGGAAAAACTGATAACGGAAAAACCGATAACGGAAAAACCGTCAACAAATAATACCGACAAAAGCCACTTTATGCGGCGGAATACTCAACCTTTCCGCCGCCATAAGCGGTTTTTTTATTGTATATTTATGCCGTATGTAAGTTATCGCCGTTGTTGTTTTCGCTTTCGGTGTTGTCTTGCGTTGTGTTGTTGCTTTCAAGTGTTCGCTCGTTAAGGGACTTGTCTAAAATTGTTAGAATGTTAGACAAGTCAAATATCAAATTGTCTAATATTCTAAATAAGGATGCGGTTCTTTCGTATATGTGCCACACAAAAACTTGTTGTTCGTGTTCTGTTTCAAATTTTGGTGAAAAAAAAACGTTTCTGATTTCTTGCGATAAACACATTATATCTATTGCCATATCTGTTGCCTTACCTATTTCATCCACTACTTCTATATCTTTAATTAAATTATCCATTTTAAAAACTCCTTTACTACTTGACTTTTTTTATTGCGTATAGTACAATTATTATAATCCTTTTAGGATGGTGGTATTAGCCTTGTATGAGTTGGTAGCTTGTACAAGGCTTTTTTATTTATGCTAATTGCAATGTTATCACCGCACCATAATTCATATAGCTTGCGTAATGCCCTCTAATCTCTTTAAACATTGCCTTTATGTAAAAGCCTTTGTCTATAAGTGCCGATACCACATAAGCAAGATTACGAGGGATACAACCTAAATTATAGTTATCCGAGCCATTCACCGATACAATAACATTTACTGCGTTGTTATCGTGTAAATTTGCCTTGTCACGTTCAAGCCATACTTTTACTTGATTAGGGCGGTATGCCGCCGCAATGCGTGCAAGTGCCTTTTGTCTGTTTCCTTTGGTTACTCCAGCTACTTTACTTTCGATAGCCTTACCTTTTATCAGCTCCCAAGCCTTTTTAAAGGCGGCGGAAAGTGTTAAGCCCATTTTCTTCAACCTGTTTGCCATAGTTGCAACTATGCGGCGGATTGTGTGAATGTTCTTCATTGTGTTTCACTCCTTTCGTTTTTTTGTGTAGTCAACCTTGACTATGATTATATTATACTATATCGATAGCGATATATCAATAGACAAAATACACAATATTGTTATCAATATATTGTGTAAAATGTATATTGTAATCGATATATAGAGAATGTTATAATAAAATTGCAATTAAGCGATTAATTGTAGGCGATAAAGAAATTTATGTGACCTTGATATATTGGAGCGGCGGCGGCTCTGTTTCGGAAGGGAAATATTATGAGTGAAACAACGATACAACTCGTATTGATTTTGCTTATTGTATGGATATTAAAGAAATAACCGCCCTACTGACATAAGGCGGTTATTTGGGTAGAAATTGAATTTCTACAAAAAAATAATAAAATCTTATTAATGCAGAAACGGACTGTTTACCGCTCCTTTTATATCTAAACTATACCACATATCAACAACAAAGTCAAGTAGAAAATAGGTGATAAAATGACAGTTTCAAAGGCTCAACAAAAAGCAACCGCAAAATATATGAAAAATAACTATGATACTACTTTAATACGCTTCAAAAAAGGTGCAAAGCAACTTATACAAACCGCCGCACAAGAACAAAATGAAAGTGTAAACGCATATATAAAAAAAGCTATACAATCAAGATATACGGCTGATACTGGCGATAATATCGAATTATAGCATAAAAGCCGCCTTGTGCGGCGGAATACTCAACCTTTCCGCCGCCGCAAGCGGCTTTTTCTTTTACATATATTTAAAACGCGCAAAAACACATTTAAAAATCATTTAAGTGTCAAGTAATATAGTTACTTGCTTTTTTAGTAAAAATGTCTTTTATACGTAATTATGCGTGAATTATCACATAAATCATATATGAGCCGTCATATTATACGCATATAACAATAAAAAAGTTAAAATAAAACGCTCATTTTCTCAATCTCATTTCTTGCGTGTTCATCTGTTGTATGTGCGTACCTGTTAAGGGTGGTTTGTATGTCTGCGTGTCCTAACAAGGTGCTTAAAGTCTTTATATCCATACCGCTTTCAACCGCTCTTGTAGCGAATGTATGCCGCAATGCGTGAAAATTCACACCGTCAAGCTTTACCGCCGCCGTAAAGCCTTTAAATATCTTCTGTATCTGTCTTGGCTCAACATATCCGCCCAGCTCATTACATACAACATAACACTTTTTATCATACGCACTGCCAGCAAGCAACTTTTCAGCCGTAATATTTTTATAATGTTTCTTCAATTCCGAAATTAAAACCATTTGCATAGGTATCACCCTATCAGATTTACGGCTTTTGGGCGGTGTAATTTTTATTTCTGTACCTTTTCCGTCTTTCTTTTGTACTCTCATAAGGGTTTTATTTACCGTTATAACTCCTCTTTCAAAATCAATGTCATTCCACGTTAAAGCAGAGATTTCACCCTCTCTCATACCAGTACATAAGGCAATAAATACAATAACTTTAAAGCGACTGTCAGAAGTTTTGACATACTCCAGTAATCGCCGTTGTTCCTCTCTTGTCAATACACGCATTTCCTTTTTTTCAGCCTTTGGAAGTGCAATATATTCCGCTGGATTGCGGTGTATTATATCACTTATAATAGCTTGCTTAAATGCCGTTACTAACATTGTTTTCATATTCTTTAAAGTTTTCACACTTAAAGGCTTTTTTGTTCTTGGGTTAATTTCCGCCGCCTTTTTATTAAAAAAGTCTTGCAACATATCAAGGCTTAATATTTGTAAACGAAGTCCACCTATTGCTGGTGTTATATGGTTTTCTATTATCCCCTTGTAACTGATGTATGTTGATTGTGTTAAGCTGGTGTCTTTATACGTTTTAAGCCACCTGTCAAGCCATTGTGAAACTGTTATCTTTGTAGGCTCAATAAATGTATTTGCATTAATTTCATTTTGAACTTTTACAAGTCGTTCCTCTACTTCTTCGTATGTCTTGGCATATATTTCACCGTATGTCATACGTCCGTTTTTGTCTATTCCCTTTTCATAACGTCCTCGCCAGTATTCATACTTACCCTTATGGCATTTCGATATATTTAAGCCTTTTCTCGGCATTTAAAACACCACCTTTTTTTATATTCCGTCAAAAAACACAGTTAAATTATTTTCATACTTCAATTTTAATTTGTGTGCTATATCATTTATACACCGTTCTATCTCAAAATCACGCAATTTTGAAACATCTTCTTTATACATAGGCAATAACTTACTTAATATTGCTTTTTGTTGTTCTTTATCCATAGTTAAAATATCTTTTATTTTACTATCCGTTATATCTTCTTGAACTTCTTTTATATCTTTGTCATTTATTAAATTCACAAGCATTTTAAAAGAACTCATTCCGACAATAGTATTTATAATTTCCGCCGCCGTATTACCGTTATTTGTTTTATTTTTCTTTAAATAGTCAAGCGAACCATCACTTAATCCAGTAACCTCATTTATGCCTATATTATCCCTATGTTGTGCCGTAGATACACCGATTAAATACTCAACCGTAACATCATAATATTGAGCCATACGAATAAGTAAATCATATCCAGCGTCACGACCTTTTTCGTAATACGATAGATTTTGTGGACTTATGTTTAAATCTTTCGCCGCTTGTCTTTGTGATATACCTTTACTTTCTCTTAAGTTTTTTACCCTTTCGCTGAAAATACCCATAATCTTTTAGACCTCTGTTTTCATTATATCAATAATTAATATAACACAAAATAATTAAAAATACAAGAAAATCAACAAAAATAATATAAAATATAAAAAAATAATAAATATATTGACTTTTAAAAATAATATGATATAATATAAACATAAACAACATTATTACATTTTATAATCAAATAAACAATATCATCACAAAGGAAGTGAAAACAATGCAAGAACAAGTTATTAAAACCAAAACAAATTACACCAGTGCGAATGATTTACCACTCTGTTTGAAAGTTTCAGACGTTGCGGCGGTTATGAGTATCAGTCCTGTTACTGCATATAACCTTGTAAAGTCAGAGGGTTTCCCTCGCATAAAATTAGGTAGACGTATAGTAATACCGAAAGACGCTTTCTTCAACTGGTTACATAACCAAACACAAACAACACTATAACAAAAAGGACTTGCGGCGGCGGAAAGGTTGAATATGCCGCCGCACTATATTTAAGATTGGAGCGATTTAAAATGAGAAATTCAAGACCAACACCAGCATATTACGCAATTATTCCCGCACCAGTGCGATATGATGTAGATTTACCGTTTTCGGCAAAATTATTATACAGCGAACTGACCGCTTGTTCAAATATTTACGGATATTGCACTGTTGACAATAAACATCTTTCAGAAGTATGCAAAATAAGTAACAGACGTGTAGAACAGTGTTTAAACCTCTTAGAAACAAAGGGATATATAGCGATTGACACCACCGAAAACCACAGACACCTTTATTTATTGGTGGCTTAGTATAATAACATACCATTCTAAAGGGAGTAATTTAAAATGAATACAAACAATAATAAACCAAATAACTTTTCAGTTGTTCCAGCGGCGGTATTACTTAATGATACAATAACAGACAAAGCAAAAATACTGTATAGTGAAATATCTGCTTTGTGCAACAAAAAAGGTTGTTGCTGGGCAACTAATGATTATTTTGAAAAATTATACGAATGTTCAAAGAGAACTGTTATTAGGGCAATTAACGCTTTAAAAGAAAATGGCTATATAAAAGTTATCCGAAAGAATAGACAACGAATAATACAATTAACCACCCTTAAAGAAAAAGGCTCTACATTTTCGGTTATTCCAGCGGCGGTGAGATATGATAACAAGCTGACAGACAAAGCAAAGATATTATACGGCACTATAACCGCATATTGTGACAAAAAAGGGTATTGCTGGGCAACTAATAAAGATTTTGCGGTGCAATATAAATGTTCAATACAATATATCATCAAATTAATAAAATCACTTGAAAATAATAATCATATAAAAGTTGAACGTACAAGTAATAGCCGAAAGATATATATTAACAATTTAGATAAGCGGAAGAAAACTTCCGCCCCTACGGAAATAAACTTCACGGGGGGATTAAACAATTTGACATTTTGGACTAAACAAAATGATACCCATAATAACATAAAGAATAAAATAAATAATAATGGTTTTGCCAACGTCAAAACGGTGTGTTTTTCTGATGAAAAAATTGAAATTTACGACATCACTGAAAAAATCATAGACTTATATTTTGACATTTACGAAGAATACAAATTCAACCGACACCCAGCGTTGACCGCTGAAAATAAACTAAAGGTACAAACAAAGCTAAGTGCTTTTATTGATGAATACGATTGGGGGAACGGTTTCGACAACGACTTAGAACTCTGGGAAAATATGATAATTGCCTTTTTTAACAATGTTAAATCAGACGGTAATATTAACCTTTTTTCAGAAGAAGAAATTTTGAAAAATCGCTATTATGAAACAGGCGGCGGAAGTTTGGACTACTAAACACGCTTTTAATACCACTATTACAAAGCCAGCGGCGAAAAGTGATTTTCAAAGGGCGGAAGTTTTCTTCCACCGAAAACAGCTTTAAACACTGTCTACAAAATCAAATGTTTTCCGATACATCAAAATTACATACAAACCACCGCTTGAAAACGTGTATTTTATCCACAAATATAAAATATATGTTTTCATAGACACATTACAACTAAAGGGAGTTAATTAATATGATATTTGCATATACAAGAATATCCACAACAAAGAAAACGCAAAAGCACGACCGACAACAACTTACAATACAGACTTACGCAGACGAAAACAACTTTATTGTAAATGAATGGATAAGCGAAACCATAAGCGGCACAGTGGCGGCGGAAAACCGTCCTTTATACGGTAATATGTTCAAGCACTTTAAAAGCGGTGATATATTAATAATCACTGATATAGACAGAATAGGACGTTCCGCAGATGATGTTATAAGCGAATTAAAAAAGCTAAAGTCTATCGGTGTAAGAGTAGTTGCTCTTGATGTTCCCTATATGAACGACTGGAACAACACTAATAACGACAGTATGTACAATATGATAATTGATATAGTTATAACCTTAAAGGCTCATATGGCACAACAAGAACGCGAAAAGATAGTAACAAGAATTAATCAAGGACTTGCGGCGGCAAAGGAAAAAGGACATAGCTTAGGCAGACCGAAAGCAGATGTACCGACAGACTTCATCAGAGAATACAATAAATTGATAAATGGCGAATACGGAAGTATGTCAAAAGTGCAATTTGCAAAAATGCTTGATATGGGGCGAAGTACAGTATATAAATATATCACTATGCTAAACGATAAAGCTACATCACAAACATTTTAAAACACAAAAAACACCTTAAAAATACACCTTAGAAAAAATCCTTAGAGGGGAAATTTTAGGGGAAATTTAAGAAAAAAAGATAAAACAAAAACCAGTGTACTTGCCACAAACGGCTTAAACACTGGTTTTTTTAATGGTTGCGGAGACTGGACTTGAACCAGCGACCTTCGGGTTATGAGCCCGACGAGCTACCAACTGCTCTACCCCGCGATATTTAACTTAGCGCCTCTCTCAGAGTGCTATAATAGTATAGCACACCCTAACTTATTTGTCAAGTGTTTTTTTATAATTTTTACATTTTTATTTTTTAAACCTCAATACTATTGTTTTTATCCGTGATTTAGTATATAATGTAAGTATTATTTCAAAGGAGAGATGATTAATTTGGAGCGTTTTCTTGCAAATTTGCGTGTACGTCTTGAAGAACGTATTTCGCCGAATATGATGCGTGTAATACGTCCGTTTATGACGGTGCAATTTGTTATATTTATGCTTTTGGGCATTGTGAATACTGCCGTATCGGTCGGCACAGCCACATTACTTGACATTCTTCACAATGCGTTTCTTGCACCGGACAACCCACTGCGATTAATCGCCGAACACTCACGTTCCAACTTTATATTCGGATATATAGTCAGCATAATAACATCATTCTTTTTAAACTGTCACTTTACGTTTCACCAACGACCGACACTTAAAAAGTTTCTCAAATTTCCGATAAGCTATATACCGAATTTCATATTTCAATACCTAATGGTATTCATTTTTACGGCTTTAAACTTAAATTCGACGCTTGCATACATTTGTGCGGCGATACTCGGCACACCGCTTACGTTTGCGGCAATGAAGCTGATGGTATTCAGCCGAAGAAAATCAACTACTTGAGGTGATATAAATGCTTTCACACATATATTCTTGCGGACTTTCGGGTATAGACGGATTTTCCGTATGCGTAGAAACGGATATTTCAAACGGTTTACCCGCATTTGATATAGTAGGCTTACCCGACGCCGCCGTTAAAGAGGCAAAAGAACGCATACGTTCTGCCATAAAAAACACAGGCTTTCGTTTTCCCGCAAAGCACATTGTCATAAACCTTGCCCCTGCCTCCAAGCGTAAAGAAGGTTCGGGATACGATTTACCTATGGCACTTTCTATTATATGCGCCACGGAGCAGATTTATGCACCGGACTTAAGCAAATGTGCGTTTTTCGGCGAACTTTCGCTTGACGGCACCGTACAACCGATAAACGGCATACTTCCTATGGTTATTTCGGCGTACAAAAGCGGTTTTACCGATATGTTTGTACCAACCGAAAATGCGGACGAGGCAGCAGTCATTGAAGGTGTAAACATATATCCCGTATCATCTTTGAAAGCATTATGCGACCATTTTTGTGACATACAGAAAATTAATGTACATAAAATTGACCTTACCAATTATTTTGCGTCAAGTGCTTCAAATGTACTTGATTTTTGCGACGTAAAAGGTCAGGAGAACGTCAAGCGTGCGCTTGAAATTGCCGCCGCCGGCAATCACAACGTACTTCTTATAGGCAGTCCCGGAACAGGTAAAACAATGCTCGCACAACGTATGCCGAGCATACTTCCCGACCTTTCGTTTGACGAAGCTTTGGAAGTCACAAAAATACATTCAATCGCCGGACTTTTACCGAAAGACCAACCGCTTATTTTAAACAGACCTTTCAGAAGTCCGCACCACACGATTTCATCTGCAGGTTTGTCGGGCGGAGGTTCAACTCCAAAACCGGGTGAGCTTTCCCTCGCCCACAACGGCATACTTTTCCTTGATGAATTACCGGAATTCAGACGTGATTCGCTTGAAGTTTTGCGTCAGCCGTTAGAGGACGGAAACGTCACAATTTCAAGAGTAAACGCAACTCTCACCTACCCTTGCAACATTATGCTTATAGCAAGTATGAACCCTTGCAAATGCGGTTATTTCGGTGACAGTCGCAGACAATGTACCTGTACTCCGACACAGGTTAACCGTTACCGCAGTCGAATATCGGGTCCGTTGCTTGACAGAATTGACATTCAAGTTGAAGTATCGAATGTTGATTATGAAGATTTAAGCTCGACCGAAAACAGTGAAACAAGTGCCGAAATAAAAAAACGCGTAAACAAAACACGCAAACTGCAACTTGAAAGATACAAAGATTACAATATCTACTCAAATTCACAGCTTGACGCAGGTATGCTTAAAAAATTCTGTCCGCTCGGCGAAGAAGAAAATGCAATTTTACGTGCCGCATTCGACAATCTCGGTTTAAGTGCCAGAGCACACAGCCGTATTTTGAAAGTCGCTCGTACCATTGCCGACCTTGAAGGCTCGGAAAACATAAAAAGTGAACACATAGCTGAGGCAATACAATACAGAAGTCTTGACCGCAAATATTTTGAATAGCCAAAACTCAATAAATGATTAATCGTTCACTGTGCCGGAATGTCAGCAAATTATCCGGAACGTGCATAATATTATTTTTATTATAATTTACATCTATAAAAAAATGACAGGCAAGCCTATCTTCGATATACGGCTTGCCTGTACACTTTTATCTATACGCTGACGCAGTAAACCCTAATTGTTTACTGCGTTTTTTATTGTTCTTCAGGATATTTCAGTCCCCACTCATTACGAATATCGGTCATAATTTCCATAACGTCTTTTGTATATTCCATAAGCATACAACCGCTTCGCTTTGAAATCTCCTCCTCCATATCCTCCATTTCATACTGCAACGCTCTTTCGGTTTCACCCTCACAGATTTCTTTTCGCTCGCCTGTTTCGGTGCAGACAATCGTTGCCTTACACGCTCTAGGATATTCCATAATCTCGATATATCCCTTATCACCGCATATAACACATCTTTTCGGTTGTTTTGTATGAAGCGACAATGAAATAACCGTCATTTGTCCCTCTTTGTTCGTCATAACAATTCCCGACATTTCATCAACACCGCTCGGTGCAAATTTTACCGTTGAAATTACATTGTCTGGCTTTGACTTCAAAAAACATCTTGCAAGCGAAATTGCGTAAACACCAATATCAAGCATTGCTCCGCCTGCCAAATTCATATTAAAAAATCTGTTTTTCATATCATAGTCCTTGTAACTTCCAAAATTCGCCTGTATCATACTCACGTCACCGATTTCGCCGTTCGCAACAAGTTTCATAAGTTTTTTGTATAGCGGCATATGATAAATCGTCATTGCCTCGGCAAGTACAAGATTTTTCTCGTCAGCCTTTTTTAAAGCCTTTTCCAATTCAACGCTGTTTAATGTTATCGACTTTTCACACAAAATATGCTTTCCGTTTTCAAGTGC
>JABLTO010210391.1_pt1 | contig 10728 bp, 7 predicted proteins | sample 7160091 | NCBI WGS metagenome assembly JABLTO01 (sample SAMN14651225, study PRJNA627086) | human gut metagenome | isolation source: feces | host: Homo sapiens
ATTCTGCGCGGCATTCCCGGAATTATTCCCAGGCGGCTACGGTGCTGCGTCACAGGGATGCCGGAGACGAATTCTGGGTGGGATTCCGCCTGGGCGTGGAGTTTTAACGGCGCATCGGCGTTAAAAAACGGGCTTCCGGAGAGGAATTAATAATTTCTTAATGTCCGGAGGCCCTTTGTTAACTACCCGGAATTTCCAGAATACGCGTAGAGTTGCGTTGTGTCCTCACACGACTTGTTAATCATTGTCCTGTTCATAGGCATACTGGTCTCTTTCACCCCGTTTCTCGGAAAATGGCTGGCAAGTGTTTTGATGGGAAGGCAGACATGGCTTTCCCCGGTTCTGGGTCCCGTGGAGCGCTGCGTCTACCATATGGCCGGAGTGGACCCCACCCGCGAAATGGACTGGAAAAAGTATCTGACGGCCGTTCTTTTGTTTAACGCCGCTGGATTCCTCGTCCTTTTTCTTTCCCTGCTGTGCCAGAAATGGCTGCCTCTGAATCCCGCCGGAACGGAAAATATGCGGTGGGATATAGCCTTGAATACGGCCATCAGCTTCGTGACCAACGCCAACTGGCAGTTCTATTCAGGGGAAGGGCCGGAAGGCGTCAGTTATTTTGTTCAAATGACCGGGCTGGGCGTGCAAAATTTCGTCAGCGCCGGCACGGGAATTGCCGTCATGTCCGCCCTGATCCGCGGGCTGGAAAGGAGATGCGCTTCTACTCTGGGGAACTTCTGGACGGATCTGACGCGCAGCACGTTGTATTTTTTGGTTCCTGTTTCCACGGTCATTGCTCTTCTGCTGGTCTTCCAGGGTGTGGTGCAGTCCTTTGACGGACCCATTGCCGTGCCGGGCATGGATGGCGTGGAACAGATGATACCCAGTGGCCCGGCGGCATCCCAGATAGCCATCAAACAGCTCGGAACAAACGGCGGCGGCTTTTTCGGGAACAACAGCACACATCCTTTTGAAAACCCCACGCCCTTCAGCAACATGGTTGAAATGATTTCCCTGCTTCTGGCCGGCTGCGCCTGCCCATACGCCTACGGCGTCATGATTGGAAAAAAGAGGCAGGGGTGGATTATCTTCGGAGCCATGATGATTCTGCTTGTGGCGGCCATTGTCTTGTCCCAGTGGGCGGAACATGCGGGAAACCCGCTTTTCCCGGGCATGGAAATGCTGGAAGGCAAGGAAGTGCGCCTGGGCGTTACGAACAGTTCCCTCTGGTCCGTCGCTACGACGGCATCTTCCAACGGGTCCGTGAACTGCATGCATTCCAGCATGTCCCCGCTGGGCGGCGGCATTGCCCTGTTCAATATGTTGCTGGGTGAGGTAATTTTCGGAGGTCTGGGCTGCGGCTTGTACGGCATGCTGATGTTTGCCATGATTACCGTGTTCCTGTGCGGTTTAATGGTGGGGCGAACCCCGGAATTCCTGGGCAAAAAAATGGGAGCCCGGGAAGTGTGCTGCTCCATGGTGGGTGTCCTGCTCCCCGGCATGGCCGTCCTGGTCATGAGCGGGCTGGCCGCCGCTACGGAAGCCGGGCGGGCGTCCATCTGCAATGCCGGCCCCCACGGGCTGACGGAAATCCTGTACTGCTTCGGTTCCCAGGCCGGGAATAATGGAAGCGCCTTTGCTGGTCTGGCTGTAGGGGATACGCCTTTTTATTCCCTGCTGGGCGGTTTGGCGATGCTGCTGGCCCGTTTCGGAACCATTATTTCGGTGATGATGATTGCTGGCAGCATGGCATCCAGGAAAATTTCTCCGCCGACCCAGGGTACCATGGGGACGGATAACCTGATGTTCATGGTTCTGCTGGTAGCCGTCGTGCTGGTTGTAGGAGCCCTCACCTTCTTCCCGGCCTTGGCTCTGGGACCTATTCTGGAGCATTTGCTCTTGTATTCGGGAACCATGCTTTAAGGCGTATTCGCCGATAATCCGGATGTTTATGATCATGAAGGAGAAAAAGAGTCAATCCTGGTATGACGGAGCCGTGTTGAAAACAGCTTTCCGGAATGCGTTGCGCAAATTTGACCCGCGCGTCCTGTCTAAAAACTTCGTGATGTTTATCACGGCTGCCGGCGCTCTGATGGCAACGATTGCCCTTATCAGGGATTTGGCTGCCGGGCAACCCTTCGGCTTTACTTTGCAAATCGCGCTCTGGCTCTGGTTCACCGTGTTTTTCGCCAACTTTGCGGAAGCGCTGGCGGAGGGCCGGGGAAAGGCGTATGCGGACGCTCTGAAAGAAATGCGCGTTTATGTGAACGCCCGTTTGCTGACGGACAAGGGAACGGAGGAAATCGTCTCCATTTCCGAATTGCGCAAAGGGGACAAAGTGTTGTGCGAGGCCGGGGATATCATCCCCCTGGATGGAGAGGTGATAGAAGGCATCGCTAGCGTGGATGAATCCGCCATTACCGGGGAATCCGCTCCGGTCATCCGTGAGAGCGGGGGGGACCGCAGCGCTGTAACGGGAGGAACCCGTGTAATCAGTGACGGCATTGTTATCCGTATTACCGTGGAACCGGGCTATACGTTCCTGGCCCGCATGATTTCCATGGTGGAGGGGGCCAGCCGGCAGAAAACGCCCAATGAAACCGCTCTGGGCATCCTGCTGGTGGCACTGACCATTGTTTTTCTTGCCGTGGTTTTTTCCCTTCCCGCCATGGCCGGATACATTGAGGATTCTGCCCGGACGCTAGGCTTCAGGGCGGAGGGCCGTATTTCCCTGCCCATCCTGGTCTCTCTTCTGGTATGCCTGATTCCGACGACGATCGGCGGATTGTTAAGTGCTGTTGGTATCAGCGGCATTGACCGGCTTGTGCGCCGGAATGTGCTGGCTGTGTCCGGGCGCGCCGTGGAAGTAGCCGGGGACATTGATGTGCTGATGCTGGATAAAACCGGAACCATCACCTTCGGCAATCGAATGGCGAACGAATTCCTGCCTGCACCCGGTGTGGATGACCTGCAGCTGGCGGAAGCTGCCCAGCTTGCTTCCCTGTCCGATGAAACGCCGGAAGGCCGCAGCATCGTAGTGCTGGCTAAAAAACAGTTTGGAATCCGGGGCCGCCATATGGACGCGGACCATATTGCTTTTATCCCGTTTTCCGCTTCCACCCGCATGAGTGGCGTGGATATTGCGGAGCATGACGGACATCCGGCCGTTTCCATCCGGAAAGGAGCGGCGGAAAGCGTGGCGCAGTGGGTGAAAATCCGGGGAGGAACTTTCCCGCAGGAGGTGGAAATGATGGTGCAGAATGTCGCGCGTGTTGGCGGTACGCCGCTGGTAGTGGCTCGGGGAAAAGACGTGCTGGGAGTCATTTATCTGAAAGACATCGTCAAGGGCGGCATCAGGGAACGCTTTGCCCGGCTCCGGGCCATGGGCATACGGACTGTCATGGTGACAGGGGACAATGCCCTGACTGCCGCATCCATTGCGGCGGAAGCCGGCGTGGATGACTTCATGGCGGAAGCGACGCCTGAGATGAAGCTGGCGCGCATCCGTGAGGAACAGGCTGCTGGCCGCCTGGTGGCCATGACCGGGGATGGAACTAATGACGCTCCCGCCCTGGCCCAGGCCGATGTGGGTGTGGCGATGAACACCGGAACGCAGGCCGCCCGGGAGGCGGGCAACATGGTGGACCTGGACAGCAATCCGACCAAGCTGATTGAAATCGTGGAAATCGGCAAGCAAATGCTGATTACCCGCGGCGCGCTGACCACCTTTTCCTTCGCCAATGACGTAGCCAAATACTTTGCCATCATTCCCGCCATGTTTGCCGGCCTCTTTGTGGCTGACGGCATGGCCAGTGGACCTCTTTCCGCCCTGAACATAATGGGCCTGAATTCCCCGCAAAGCGCCATTCTCAGCACTGTGATTTTTAATGCCCTGGTCATCGTAGCGCTGATTCCTCTGGCCTTGAAAGGGGTTTCCTACCGTCCGGCGGGAGCGGCCTCCCTGCTGAAGCGCAATATCCTCATTTACGGGGTGGGCGGCCTGATTGCTCCTTTCATGGGCATCAAGCTTATTGATATGGTCATCAATGCATGGCGCCTTGTTTGAAAATCCAATCCTAACCTGCTGAATTATCATGAAGTGGACATTTCCCAATCTGCGCCTGTTTCTGTCTCTGGCCGTCATTACCGGAGGCATTTACCCTTTGGTCGTTACGCTGGTCAGCCTGATTTTTTTCCCTCATCAGGCTCATGGTTCCCTAATCCGGAATGAACGGGGGGAAATTATCGCTTCGGAGCTTGTCGCACAGCCTTTTATCTCCGCCAAATATTTCTGGCCCCGGCCCTCTGCCGGAGAATACGCTACCATGCCTTCCGGAGCCAGCAACCTCTCCTGGACTTCCGGGAAGCTGGTCAGGACGGTGGCGGAGCGCAGGGCGGCTCTGCTGAAAGCCCACAGTCTGCCGGAGAAAACGCCTGTCCCTGCGGACATGCTTTTTGCTTCCGGCAGCGGTTTGGAGCCTTTTATCTCTCCGGAAGCGGCGGAATTTCAATTGAACCGTGTTGCCTCCACGCGCGGAGTGCCTCCGGAAAAAATCCGGAAACTGGTGTCTGAACACTTCGTCCGGGGCGGAATTTTGGGGGAAAACGTAGTCAACGTGATGACCCTGAACGCTGCGCTGGATACATTGTTCCCGATGAGCGGGATGTAATTGACCGCCCCGGTTCGGAAAATATCCTGGCGGAAAAATCGTCCGGCATCAGCCGGTGCCTTGGTTCCGCGTCTTTCTCCGGTTACCGGGGCGGTTTTCTTATTGGATTTTTGTCAGTTTGGCCTAATTTGTTGAAAAACAGAGACAATAAATTGGCCGGCGTGCGGTATGCTGCCGGATAATCCTTTCAGAATGCAGCAATAGGGGGGGCGACATCCTCTCGTTAGTTTTATTAGGCTGATATGAAGTTTCTTCAGCCCCAAATGCGGCTATTTACAAATAGCCCTCCCTTGGCGGTGTGAACACATCGACAACCTCTCCGCTTCCCATCACCTCAAAGGAACGAGGCGTATTGTCCGGTATGGCGTAGCTGTCCCCTGCATGAAGCAACACTTCAATATTCTTCTCCGGCATTTCCATGTTCAGGCGGTATTTGCCTGAAATGACGTACCCGCATTGTTCATGCGGATGTTGGTGGGTAGAGGCGAAGTTGCCTTTCACATAGTACATCTTTGCTGCCATTGATTTCTCTCCGACAGCGAGCGAATCCAGTGAAACGCCCTTGAACACTTTCTTCGATGCGTCTTCCTTGCGAACGATGACTTTATTATTTTTTATGATTTCCATATCAATACGTTATCTTCAGTTCCATCTGGATGTTTCCGCGTTCGTATGCCGGGTGATTTTCCGCAAGTTCCTTGAATCCCAGCTTTTTATATGTGTGTATGGCGGGTTTGAGCAGGGTGTTGCTTTCAAGAAAAAGAATTTTCGCCTTCATGTCCTTTGCTTTGTCTATAGCTGCATGGCAAAGTATTTCCCCGATGCCTTTGCCCTGCGCATGAGGGTGAACGGCAAGTTTCGCCAGTTCATAATCATATACCGGGTCATCCATTTTGCAGAGGGCACAAACTCCGACGGGCTTTCCCCTGTAAAGGGCTACAAAGATAAAGCCTCCTTTGTTGATAATATATTCCTGCGGATGATCAAGATAGTCCAGATCGTGCGGTTCTATCTTCCAATGTTGCGTAATCCACTGTACGTTAAGTGATTTAAACGTATTCTTGTAACACGGTTCGTAAGGAATTACCCTGATATGCTCCCTTTCCCTCATTTTCCGGGCTTCTTTGACCCGTTGCAGCAGGCTCTTCTCAGCGAGCCGGTCTTCCCATTCGCCGATAGCTCTCCACAAATCATGGCGCGTTTCCTTGGAAATATCCTCTACGGCGACCTCCACGTCTTTGCAGAGCTCTGTCAGCATGGCGGCAACCCTTTTCCCATGTGGAGACAGGGCGATGACGGTGCGTCTCTTGTCCTTCTGGTCTTCAAGGCCTTTCACCAATCCTCTTGCCGTCATTTCTCCAACGATATTGCTCACGGATGGATGACTGTGCCCTATTTCCTTAGCTATGCCCGTTATTGTTTTCTCTTTCCCGTCGGCTAAAACGAAAAGCAGGGGAAACCACTTTGGCTTTATGTCAATGCCGTATAATTCATAAATTTGACTTGCATCAGACGTCACAGCATCCGTCAGCATGCGCAGCCTGCTTCCAATGGCTATTTTACCTGTCCTATTGAAAAAATCCATATCTTTCCGTTATTAAATACGTAACTGATTACGTAACTAATATGCCATTATCATGCGAGCAAGCATTTTTTCACATTTTAGTCTTCTTGCAGGTGGGGAATATCGCTGTATCCATCAATGGAATGGAAAAATCCGTCTCCTGTCAGTCGGGTAGGCTGCGAACGTGGTATTTGGCATTGCCGCCCTTGCCCACGCGATTATTTTGGAGCATGGGCAAGGGCTGTTCCTGCGTTTCTATCCGGTACGGGGCTGCCGTTCTTTCCGGAAATATTTTCCTTGGCGTTCAGGATTTACACTATTGCCGGGATACCGGATGCGCCAGCTCCATGAGAAAGCGGGACAGGATTTCCTTGTCAGGGCGGACTCTCCAATAATCCGTTGAGCGTGCAAGTGATATTGCGGGGAATCCGGAGGGGCAAAAAATTTTTAGATAACAGGAAAAATCCTGTTTTTCCATTCAACGGTTGGAGTTATTCTTATGTCTAAAATACCAACATACCATGCTTAACAATCTAACAACAAAATTTCAGGAAGCGCTGATGCAGGCGCAGCAAACTGCAGGCCGGCTTGGAAAACCGGAAATTTCTTCTCTGGACGTTCTGGTGGCGTTACTGGAGCAGGAAGGCGGAATTCTTTCCCCTATTCTCCGCAAAGCCTCTTGCGATCCGGGGCTGCTTCTCCAGGCAGCCCAAAGGGAGGTTTCCCACGAACCTACTCAAAGCGGCGCCACCACCCAGCCGCAGATGGGGCGTGACCTGGCTACCGTCATGCAGGCTGCGGAAGAGGAACGCAAAAAGCTCAAAGACGACTACCTCAGCGTGGAACACTTCATGCTTGGGGCGTTGGATACGCAAAACAAAGTGCACCAGTTGACGGACACCTTTGGGCTGACCAAGGATAACTATCTGGCCGCCATGAAGGAAGTGCGCGGCAACCAGCGCGTGACGGACGACAACCCGGAAGGCAAATACCAGACGCTGGAAAAATATGGGACGGACCTGACGGCCCGCGCCCGCGCCGGTAAAATTGACCCCGTCATCGGCCGTGATACGGAAATCCGCCGCGTTTTGCAGATTCTTTCCCGCAGGACGAAAAACAATCCCGTCCTGATCGGGGAGCCCGGCGTTGGCAAAACCGCCATTGCGGAAGGTCTGGCGCGGCGCATTGTCAACGGCGACGTGCCGGAAAGCATGCGCAACAAGCGCATTGTATCCCTCAACATCGGCTCCATGCTTGCCGGAGCCAAATATCGCGGTGAATTTGAAGAACGCTTGAAATCCTTCCTTAAGGAAGTAACGGATTCCAACGGTGAAATCATTCTGTTTATCGATGAACTGCACACCATCGTAGGCGCGGGCGCCAGTGAAGGGGCGGTGGATGCCTCCAACCTGCTCAAGCCCGCCCTGGCCCGCGGGGAACTGCGGACCATCGGCGCGACGACACTGGACGAATACCGCAAATACATTGAAAAAGATGCGGCTCTGGAACGTCGGTTTCAGCCCGTCATGGTCTCCGAACCCAGCGTGGAAGATACCATCGCCATCCTGCGCGGCTTGAAAGAACGCTATGAAGTCCACCATGGAGTGCGTATTACGGACGCTGCCATCGTAGCGGCGGCCACCCTTTCCGACCGTTATATTTCCGACCGTTTTCTGCCTGACAAGGCAGTAGACCTGGTGGATGAAGCGGCAGCCCGCCTCAAAATTGAGCTGGACTCCATGCCCACGGAAATTGACCAGATTGAACGTGAGGCCATGCAGCTTGAAATGGAACGGCAGGCGCTGGCGAAGGAAGAAGACGCCGACAGCAAGGCCCGTTTGGAAAAAATCACCAAGGACCTGGCCGACCTGAAGGAAAAATCCGGTTCCATGATTGCCAAATGGAAAAGCGAAAAGGAAGTGCTGGACGCCGTCCGCAGGGAACAGGAAAAAATAGAAGCCCTCAAGCTGGAAAGCGAAAGGGCCAAACGTATGGGTGACCTGACCCGCGCGTCGGAAATCACCTATGGCGAACTTCCGGAAGCCCAGCGCGCCCTGACGGAAGGCAAGGAAAAGCTCAGTAAAATGCAGAAAGAAGATGGAGGGCTGCTGAAGGAGGAAGTCACGGAAGGAGACATTGCCAAAGTGGTTGCCACCTGGACCGGCATTCCCGCCGCCCGTCTGCAGGAAGGGGAGCGTGCCAAGCTGGTGCACATGGAAGAGCGTCTGGGCGCCCGCGTAATCGGGCAGAAACAGGCCGTTAAGGCCGTATCCGACGCCGTGAGACGCGCCCGCGCCGGGCTGCAGGATGAAAACAGGCCCATCGGCTCTTTCCTGTTCCTGGGACCCACCGGCGTGGGCAAGACGGAACTCAGCAAGGCGCTGGCGGAATTCCTCTTTGACAGTGAGAACGCCATCGTTCGCATTGACATGTCCGAATACATGGAAAAACATTCCGTCGCGCGCCTCATCGGGGCGCCTCCCGGATACGTGGGGTATGAAGAAGGCGGTCAGCTCTCTGAAGCCGTGCGCCGTCGTCCGTACTGCGTGGTTCTCTTCGATGAAATTGAAAAGGCCCACTCGGACGTCTTCAACGTATTGCTCCAGGTGCTGGACGACGGCCGCATTACGGACGGCCAGGGTCGTACGGTTGACTTCCGCAACACGGTCATCATCATGACCTCCAACATCGGCAGCCAGTACATCCTCAATGAAGCCAATGCGGAACAGAGGGAAGCCAAGGCCCTGGAAGCGTTGCGCGGTCACTTCCGTCCGGAATTCCTGAACCGCATTGATGAAATCATCATCTTTGACCGGCTCACGGCGCAGGAACTCAAGGGCATTGTGGACATTCAGCTTCAGCGTGTCCGCAGGCGCCTGGAAGCCAAGGGCCTGTTTTTGCGCATGACTCCGGAAGCTACGGCTCTGGTGGCGGATCATGGTTTTGATCCTGTGTATGGAGCCCGTCCTCTCAAACGGGCCATTCAGCATGATCTTCTGGACCCGCTCAGCCTCAAGCTTCTGGAAGGAGACTTCCCGGAAGGAACGGAAATCGTGGTACGGGAAAAAGACGGCAAACTGGACTTCACCAAGGAGAAAAGATAATTGCATTTCTCGGCATGTTGCCGGAAAAACAATGAAGGGCGTCCCCTGAGAGGGCCGCCCTTCTGATATAAAGATTCCCGCTTCCGGGAGCTGAAGAAAATCTGCTGCGCGGTTAAATCTGGGACAGAGCGTCGTCAGCAACGGCGGCGGCGCAAAGCGAGTGCGGCCAGCCCTAGGAGGGAAAGCGTAGCGGTAGCGGGTTCCGGAACCATGTTCCAGCCCATGGAACGCATTAATCCCACTTCTCCATCCGTCAGGGTGCGATGATAGGTATCCGGTGAGATGAAATACTGCATAAGGGCGTCTGGATCGCTCGTGCTGTCAATGTGGGCCATGCTGGACCCTTCCGACCATGTGGTGGGGTTATAGACAGTAAGCCCCGTATCGCCCAGAGACAAAGTTTCCCCTAGGGTAAATGCCGTATTCCCATTTCCGGCTTTTTCTACGATGGACTGGCCTTCTTGGTTGGTTAACAGGGAATCATACTTGGTGTACAGCATGGTGCTGTAGGTTGTGGAAGCGCTTCCGGATTGGACTTGGAAAGTGCCTGTCTGCGTCGCCAGGGAAAGAAAACCAACGGCATGCCCCACTTCATGGGTCAGGATGCTTTGAAAATCATATTTTCCCGTATGCTCCGCCAATAAGGCGGCCCCATAATAAAGGGAAGCCAAATGAGAGGTATTGCACTGGATGTAAATATCATAGCCTGAGGTAGTCCTTGTGCTTCCATCGCGCCATACGGCCTCGGCCATGGTGGAAACCTGTTGTGGCTTGTTTGACAGGTAGTAGTAATAAGGGGAATAAGCGGAGGCTAGGGTGGAGGAATCGGCTCCGTCGTACCAGGTGAGGCCTACGTTAAGCGTTCTTCCCGGGGTGGAATTAATCAGGGTATTCCATGTGTTCAACGCCCGTATGGCGGAATCTATCTGATCACTGGTCCAGGTATGAGTACTTGAAGAATCAAAAAATCCCTTCTCCCCGGAATCTAGGAAGGTGCATGAAAAAGTGGAGCCTATATTAACTGTCTGTACAGCAGATGAGAAAAAAGTGCTTCCCAAGCAGAAAACAGTGCAGAGAATGCCAATTTGGAATGAACTTTTCATAGATAAAAAATAATAAACCCTTGAATAGCAAAAAAATCCTTTCTGTTCAAGTGAAAATAAATCAAGTCTGCTTCTTTTTCAGGGAAGACGGGTCAGACACCCCTTCTTTTTTTCTGGCTCTTGTTGCATAACAACAAAAAATGCTGAAAATACCGGCAGGGGCCCTCCTGGTAAGGACAGTTTCCTTGTAAAAAATGTAACGGCGCAAGATAGTTGCGATATGCGGGACAGGTTGTTGCGATATTTCGCCACTTGCTGCCAGGAAAAGCCCCTTTCCGGAAGCCTGAAAA
>JABLTO010148973.1_pt1 | contig 10721 bp, 9 predicted proteins | sample 7160091 | NCBI WGS metagenome assembly JABLTO01 (sample SAMN14651225, study PRJNA627086) | human gut metagenome | isolation source: feces | host: Homo sapiens
AACATGAATTTTTGGCGAATTTAAAATTTTTTTAACGTTTTTATTTTAAAAATTTTCATCTTGGTATATTATTGTTAAGTGCAGTCTGTTGCGGATCAAATATTTAATTATTGTCAATGTTAAATTTATATCATGCTAATCTGACAAAATTGAAGAATCTAAAACTGTTATCAGGGAAAGATATAAATAAAACATTTACGCTACACGCAGCAGCTGTAAAAAACGTATATGTAAAATGATTAATCTAGGAGAAGGAAAGTGGAATCATTAGGTACCAAGCAGCTTGGAATCAATAATCCAGGCGAAGTTTACAGAAATCTTGATCCGGCTCAGCTGACTGAGGCTGCTCTGCGCAGAGGAGAAGGTAAGCTCTGCAAGACAGGTGCGCTTGTTGTAACTACAGGCAAGTACACAGGAAGGAGCCCTGACGACAAGTTTATCGTTGACACACCGGCTATCCATGATGATATCGCGTGGGGCAAGGTAAACCGTCCGATCAGCAGAGAGAAGTTTGACTCTATCAAGAATAAAGCTCTTGCTTATCTTGAAAGAAAAGAAATTTTTGTATTTGACGGTATGGCAGGTGCAAATCCGAAGTATACACGCAAATTCAGAGTTATAAACGAACTTGCATCTCAGAATCTCTTTATCCATCAGCTTCTGATAAGACCTACAGAAGAAGAACTGGAAAATTACGGCGAGCCGGATTATACGATACTCTGCGCTCCCGGTTTCAAATGCGATCCTGAAGTCGATGGCGTAAATTCAGAAGCGGCTATCATGATCGATTATGAGGCTCACTACATCGTTATCGTGGGTTCGGGCTATGCAGGAGAGATAAAGAAGAGCGTATTTTCCACTATGAACTTTGTGCTTCCTAAGGAAAATGACGTGCTTCCTATGCACTGCTCAGCAAATATGGATCCTGAAACAGGAGAATCAGCAGTATTCTTCGGTCTTTCAGGTACAGGAAAGACAACTCTTTCCGCTGACCCTCTCAGAAAGCTCATCGGCGACGATGAACACGGCTGGTCTGCAGACGGCATATTCAACTTCGAGGGCGGATGCTATGCAAAGTGCATAAATCTCGATCCTGAGGCTGAGCCTGAGATACACGGCGCAGTCAGGTTCGGAGCTCTCGTTGAGAACGTTGTTATGGATCCTGATACAAGAGAGCTTGACTTCTTTGATTCAAGCCTTACAGAAAATACAAGAGTAGGATATCCTGTTGACTATATCAGCAACGCTGCTGTTCCTGGTGTAGGCGGTATCCCTAAAGTAGTAATATTCCTTACTGCTGACGCTTTCGGAGTTCTCCCTCCGATATCAAGACTCAGCAGGGAAGCAGCTATGTACCATTTTGTTACAGGCTTTACTTCAAAGCTTGCAGGTACTGAGCGCGGTGTAAAGGAACCTCAGCCTACATTCTCTACATTATTCGGAGAGCCGTTCATGCCTATGGATCCTAGCGTTTACGCTCATATGCTCGGTGACAGGCTCGATAAGTATAATACAAAGGTATATCTTGTAAATACAGGCTGGTCAGGCGGTGCTTACGGCACAGGAAGCAGAATAAAGCTCAGATACACAAGAGCTATGGTAACTGCAGCCCTCAACGGAGAGCTTGAAAAGTCAGAGTACAAGTACAATGAAGCATTCAACCTTGATGTTCCTCAGTCATGCCCCGGCGTTCCTGAAGAGATCATGAATCCTCGCGACACATGGGAAGACAAGGCTGCTTATGATGAAGCGGCTCTGAAGCTTGCTAAGATGTTCCACGACAATTTCAGCGCAAAGTATCCTGATATGCCTGAGAACATCGCTAACGCAGGTCCGAATCTCGGAAAGTAAATTTATAAATTATGGCAGCAGAAAAAACACGTGAAGAACTGGTAGAAGCTCTCGAAAGATATTTCGAAGCATATTACGATGTTAACAAAGCCTCAGAAGACGCAGCTCCTTTGAGGCTTCGCTGCGACCTTCACGTTAACAATCAGAAATATTTTTTATTTAAGAAAAATGTTATGTGGGAGGCGAACTGCCACGAATACGTATACATTTTTTCTGTACCGAAGCTGACGGATGAGATGTACAGGCTTTGTGAACATGTCGCTTACGAAGCGGGCATGAAGCTTGTAGATCCCATACCGGACCACATGTACACGTACATTACGTGCGTCATAGTGGCAGACGAGACAGAGCCTTCGGCGGTAAGGGCGTTAAAAAAGTGCCGTATATACAAAAGTTTTCGCTTTTCGCTGAGAGGCTGGATGGAATTCCATACAGCGGTACTCGACCGCTCGCGCGGACGCGCTTATACGAACCGCAGCGGCCGGGCTTATGCGAAATTATTTAATAAAATACTTCAAAAATCAAAAGGTAATATGTAAAACCTAAAAGGAGAGTTAAAATGAACGCAGTAGTAATCTTACTGGTCGGTCTCGCTATCCTTGTTATTGCGTATCTTACTTACGGAAGATGGCTCGCAAAACAGTGGGGCGTTGATCCTTCACGCCAGACTCCTGCTCATGAGATGGAAGACGGCATGGACTATGTGCCTGCAAAGACACCCGTACTCCTTGGCCACCACTTCTCATCTATTGCCGGAGCAGGCCCTATAAACGGTCCTATACAGGCAGCAGTATTCGGTTGGGTACCTGTACTTTTATGGGTGCTTATCGGTGGCATATTCTTTGGCGCTGTACATGACTTCGGTGCGCTGTTTGCGTCTATAAGAAACAAAGGTAAATCTATCGGAGAAGTTATTTCAGCAAGTATGGGAAGCAAGGCTAAAAAGCTGTTCCTCATATTCGCTTATCTTACTCTGATCCTCGTAGTAGCAGCATTCGCTTCTATCGTTGCAAATACATTCAACGCTACTTATGATGCGTCAGGAGCTGTAGACGTAGCTGCAAGTACAGCAAATGCCCGTACAGCCATGATATCTATCATGTTTATACTTATAGCAGTTCTTTTTGGTTTCTTCGTTTACAGAAGAAATGCAGGACTTGCTGTTTCAACTGTTATCGGTGTTGCCGCTATCATATTATGTATGGTGATCGGCTTCAACTGGCATCCGCTTTATCTGAGCGGAACTACATGGATGTTCATCATCGGTATCTACATCATGGTCGCTTCGGTATGCCCGGTATGGATACTTCTCCAGCCGAGGGACTACCTCAGCTCATTCCTGCTGTACTTCATGATGATCGCTGCCGTTATCGGTATCATAGGCGCTCATCCTACACTGGACATCCCTGCATTTACAGGTTTCGTTGATACTATCGCTCCTACAGGAAAGTCACTCGGAGGTATGTTCCCTGCATTGTTCATCACTATCGCATGCGGCGCTATCTCAGGCTTCCATTCACTCGTAGGCTCAGGTACTACAGCTAAGCAGCTCGACAGGGAGCAGGACGCTCAGCCTATCGCTTACGGCGGCATGCTTATCGAGTGCGCGCTCGCTATAATCTCACTCTGCGCTGTAGGCTACATCTGGAATGACTATCAGTCAGGCACTACAGTAGTTCCTACTGCAGTATTTGCGACAGGTATCTCACAGATGATAGACAAGATCCCGTTCCTCTCAGGAACTCAGGAGATCACTTATTCAATGCTTATCCTTGCGGTATCAGCATTCTGCCTTACTTCGCTTGATACAGCTACTCGTCTTTCAAGATACATGTTCCAGGAATTCTGGCTCAACGGAAAGACTTATAAAGAAGCTGAAGGCGCAGCAAAGGTGCTCGCTAATCCATTAGTAGCAACTATCATCTCTGTTGTTCTCGGTATCGGTCTCGGTATGACAGGCTATGCTAACATCTGGGCGCTCTTCGGAGCTGCAAACCAGCTGCTCGCAGCGCTTGGTCTCATGGCTGTAGCTTCATGGCTCGGCTCTGTTGGCAGAAACAACAAGATGTTCTACATTCCTATGATCTTCATGCTCATAGTAACTCTTACATCACTCTGCTTTACTATAAAGTCAAATCTTCTTGGCGCTATGGCAGGCGGAGAAGGCGTGGCCTGGATGTGGGTCCGCGCTATAATCGCTATCCTCCTTGTAGTTCTCGCTGTTATCCTTGCTGTTGACAGCATCAAGACTATTATGAAGGAAGCAAAGAAAAACGCTGCAGCTTAATAAAAAAGCCGCTTAAAACGCGTTACAGGCTGTCTGAAGGCGATGCCGGAAGCACAGCAGCAGATATAAATATTCGATAAATACGAAATATTTTAAAGAATTGAATAATATCGTGACGCGCCGTCACCGGCGCCAACGGTATGCACAGCAGAAAAGCGAAATATTTTTATCAGAGCTGCCGCAGTTCATAAAAGACTGCGGCAGCTTTTTTAATGCAATAAAAAAGAGCCGCCCCGGTGACGGGGCAGCCCTTTGAATCTGTTCGTGCATAAATATTACTGCATATTATTTTATGCTATGTGCTTTTAATGCTTACTGTGCAGAGCTTTCAGTATCGCCTGCAGGCTCAGCGTCTACCTTACCGCCTTCAACTACGAGAGCTTCAGGGTCTGCAGCGTCACCGTATACAGGAGCGAGAGTTTCTTCATAATCCTTGTGGAAGAAGTTTTCGCCTGCGAGAGATTCGATCTCACCGTTTATCCATTCGAGGAGTGAAGTGTTGCCCTTTGCTACTGCAGGAGCGATAGTGTCGATCTGTCCGAGTGATTCAACGCCTACAGTGAAGCCGGGATTGCTGATAGCCCATGCGAGTACTTCTGTGTTGTCTGTAGAAAGAGCATCGCCTCTGCCATCGAGAAGAGCGTTGTAAGCGTCAGCGTACTGGTCGTACTTAACGAGCTCGATGTCAGGATAGTTTTCAGCGAAGTATGTTTCAGCAGTAGTACCCTTGCATACGATGAGCTTCTTGCCGTTGAGCTGTTCCGGATCAGTGATCTCAGCGCTCTCAGGTGAAACGATACCTAAAGCTACCTTCATGTAAGGCAGGCAGAAGTCTACCTTCTGAGCTCTTTCCTCTGTAACTGTGAAGTTAGCGAGGACTACATCGACTTTTCCTGTTTCAACGAATTCAACTCTGCTTGCAGGATCTGTAGAAACGTATTCTACCTTAACGCCGAGGTCCTGAGCTAATCTTTCAGCAAAGTAAACGTCATATCCGGCATATTTACCGTTTTCGTCAACATAACCGAACGGAGCCTTGTCGCTGAATACGCCGATCCTTATAGTGCCGTCAGCTTTGATCTCATCTACTGTACGTCCTGCAACGCTTGCAGATGCTGAACCGTTGTCAGCGCCGGCAGCGCTTCCTGCATTGTCTGTGTTTGAACCGCATCCTGTAAATGCTGCTCCTATCATGAGAACAGACATGGCAAGAGCTAAAATACTTCTCTTTTTCATGATATTTTCCCTCCATGATGTCAGCCGTTATGACTGAAAATAATGAATTTGATATTTATTATATTAAAAGCCGCGCGCTTGTTCATAAAATGTTGGGCATTTTATTCTGATGTTCAAGCGGGCGGCATAATATAACCAATGTTTTAATATTTGGACAAAGCGGCGTAAGCCGCCCTGCACGCGCCGGGCGCGTGTTGTGATATCTGCGCGTAAGCGCTGCTTATTGCCGTTTTGATCTTATTCGGCGTCGTTCTCCTGCAGGTGGACTGTATGCTTGTCAAATGAGAACGTGCTGAGGAACTGTCTTGCGCGTTCAGATGACGGGTTCGTAAAGAATGTCTCAGGGTCTGTTTCTTCTACGACCTTTCCGCCGTCGAGGAACATTATGCGGTCTGCGATGGCTCTGGCAAACTGCATCTCATGCGTTACGATGACCATTGTGAGGCCCTGCTCAGCGAGTTCGAGCATAACGTCAAGTACTTCGCGTACCATTTCAGGGTCGAGCGCCGCGGTTACTTCGTCGAAGAGCATGACTTCAGGATGCATGCAGAGCGCGCGCACTATAGCGACTCTCTGCTTCTGACCGCCTGAGAGTTGGCGTGGGAACTGGTCTTTCTTTTCCCACAGACCTACACGTTTAAGGAGCTTTTCTGCTTCTGCTTCCGCTTCTGCCTTTGAGCGCTTCTGTACTTTCATAGGAGCAAGCGTTATGTTGTCAAGTATCGTCTTGTGAGGGAAGAGATCGTAGCTCTGGAAGACCATGCCGATCTTCTGGCGCATGCGTGTCATGTTCTTTCCTGTAGACGTTATCGGCTCGCCGTCGAGGAGTATCTCGCCGCCGTTTATCTGTTCAAGACCGTTGAGACAGCGGAGCAGAGTGCTCTTTCCGCAGCCCGAAGGACCGAGGACTACTACTACCTCGCCGTGCTTTACTGAAAGGTCTATGCCGTTTAAAACTACGTCATCACCGAATTTTTTTATTATGCCTGTTGCTTTTAACTGTATATTGTCATCCATTGGAACATTTTACCTCCATTTTTCTTCAAGCTTCTTTGCTGCCATGGATATAGGCCAGCATATGAAGAAGTACAAGAAGAATACTACTGCGTAGATCCAGAGCGCTGCTGTCGGGTAATCGAAGCGGTTTGCGTCGATTATCTGCTGACCGACCTTCAGGACCTCGACTATGCCGATGAGCGCTATAAGGCTCGTTGTCTTTATCATACGTGTCGTCAGATTTATCGCGAGAGGCAGGAGCCTTCTGAGTGTCTGAGGCACGATGATCAGAACAAATGTCTGGAGTTTCGTCATGCCGAGCGCTGTTGCACTGTCGTACTGGTGTTTAGGTATGCTTATGAGAGCTCCGCGCACGAGGTCACCCATTTCTGCTGTACCCCAGAGAGTGAATACTATAACGGCGCTCAGCTCCGCTGAGAGATTGAGACCGAAAGCTCTTGTTACACCGAAGTACATAAGGAAGAGCAGTACCAGAGGCGGCATGATACGTATAAAGTCGAGGTACACGCGGCTTATTACCTTCGCTACAGGGTTTTTAAGCGTCATGAACATGCCGAACAGCAGACCGAGTACTATGGAAAGCACTACTGATATAAGGCTGATACGGACTGTGACCCAGAGCCCGGCGAGGAGCCGCAGGAAATTCGTTCCTTTGAATAATATGCTAATTCCCAAAGCCTGCATAGCGCATCCTCCTTTCAAGCAGCGTTGCGATGACAGATATCGGCAGAAGTATGAGCAGGTAAGCGATTACGAGCATTAACAGCGCTTCGCCTGTATCATAGTAAAGTCCGATAAGATCCTTTGCAACATACATCAGGTCAACTACAGCGATGGCGCTGACTACTGATGTTTCCTTGATCATAAAGATGATGTTTGCACACAGGGCAGGCACGGATGTTGCCAGAGCCTGCGGGAAAACTATGTAGCGCATAGTCTGCGCTCTGCTGAATCCGAGATTGGCTGCGGACTCAAGCTGAGGCTTTTCAACGGAGTCAAGTCCGCTTCGGAATGCCTCTGACATGTAGCTGCCTCCGAGGAAGATAAGGCCGATGATGGCGCACATCTCACCGGAAAGGCTGATCCCGATCTTCGGCAGACCGTAATAGATGAAGTAAAGCTGAACGAGCAGAGGAGTGTTTCTGCTGAGCTCTATGTAAACACCAACGATCCTCCGGATGACCGGTATTTTAAAATACTGCACCATACTGCAGAAAGCGCCGAGTATGAGCGAGAAAATAATGCCGAAGAAAGCTATCCTCAGCGTAAGTCCCGCAGCGCTCACGTACATATGGGCGTATTTTGAGATAAATCCCATATCAAACAAGTAAAATCCCTCCAGTTATATTATGATAATTCCGTACTGTGGGATAATATTATATAACCTATAGAATTTATAGGTATATTACCACCACAACCGTTTGCGTGTCAACAACAGTTTGAAAACGGCATAAAACGCGACGTTTTCTGCTCTGCGGGCGGACCGCAGAAAATCAGCATCACAGCCGCATCGAAACTGTAACGACCGCCATTCGGCAGCCATTTATGCACAACTTCTATTATACAAATTTTCATTAGATGCTACAATAGATTAATGGAAAGTTTTCATAAAGGGTGTAGGAGCGCGCAACAGTCAGCAATGCTGCCTTCCTACGTCCGCAATGCGGACTACGCTGTCGTATTTTACAATGCAGCTAAAGCTGCGTAAAATGCGCGCCGGGCGCGCGGGTCAGGCAGGTGTATTAAAAATAAAGGAAACAGAGCATTGTTTCAGTAATATGTGAAATGCGTAAGGGGTAGTTATAAAAATAACAGGAGGAGAAAAACCGTTTGATGGTATTCTCCTCCTGCGGTGTTTCAATGAAGTTTAATTAGCCATGTTTTTTTTGACGGATGCCAGGCATTCTGCGGTGCATCCTGTTACAGTCTGTATCGTGTCATCAGTCACGTCCATATTTAACATGTTTTTTATGATAGCTAACTGATTTTCAGCAATGCCTTGTTCGCGGCCCTGCTGCAGACCTCTATTGAATGGAATAAAAATAAAATAATTCCTTAGAAGCTTATTTGAAACAATGGCGCGCCCGGCGCGCGTTCGGGAGCAGCTGTGCTGCATTATTGCAAATTATGTTATACATGACAGCATAACATGGTAAAATATCAGTATTGATCGATAGACGGAAGGGATGCATGAGATGAATAAAAAAACGGATGACCGTGCTGAGGGCAGCAGGAACGTTGATGAAGGTACTGCCATAAATAAACCGCATATATCAGACCGAGAGGCCATTGGAAAGCGCGGCGCGGTAATGAAACGCGTAAGGGTCATGAGCATGGCGGATTTTAAAAAGGAATATCCGAGGATAGCGCACAGGAGCTTTCAGAATGCAGGCGTGGAGAGCGGCGGATTTTGCCGCGCAGACCGTCTGAGCAAGGCTGTAGCAGGGACGTTCGCGCTGCCGCCAAAGGAGGATCCGTCAGCTGAAAAGGATGTATTTGCATATTGTCTGACTGATAAGGGGCTTATATTCATAGATGACAGAGAATATGTGCACAGCGTGCTGAAGCGTATGGAAGACTATCAGACCGCTGAGGATATAACGCCGTATTCTGATTTTTTTGATTTTGCAAATTACCTTATAAAAGAGGACGTTATATATCTGCAAAGATATGAGGAAAATCTTACCAGATTAGAAGAATCGTTATTAGACGATACTATGTCTTCTGATGATTTTGACAGAAAAATATTATCGGTCAGAAGAGATCTTGCGGCGCTCAGCGCATATTATGAACAGCTTTCAGACCTCGGTGAAACGCTGCGGCAGGATGCCGCGGAACGCGGGCTTGCGAGGGAGAGCTTGTTATTCGATCTTTATTCGGACCGCGCCGGAAGGCTGTATTCTATGGTCCAGATGCTGAAGGAATATTCGCTGCAACTGCGTGAGATGCACCAGACGCGCGTTGACGCGCGCCAGAACGAGATCATGACTATACTGACTATAGTTACGACTGTATTTATGCCGCTTACTCTGATAACAGGCTGGTATGGAATGAATTTCCAGCATATGCCGGAGCTGGCGACGCGCTTCGGATATCCTGTGATATGCATTGTGTGCGTTTTGATCATTGCTGCCGAGATATGGATATTCAGAAAGAAAAAATGGTTTAGAAAATGATGGAAACGGTGTTAAATGCGATGAAAAGCTGTGTGCTGTGCCGCGGGATGAGCGATGAAGAGGTGCGAGCCTTCTGTGAGCACGGTATGGCAGCGGGGACGCTGCGGCTCAGGAGCATTAATAAGGACGAATATATATTTCACGAGGGAGCATCGCCCCGGGCAATGTATATACTTGTCAGCGGCCGTATAGGGATATCGCGCGTAACGATGTCGGGGCGCAGTATACTTGTCGAGGAGATAGCGGAGTGCGGCGATGTTTTCGGAGAGGTCTATCTGTTTCTCGGGATGCCTTACAAAATATGTACGCAGGCGATCGAGGATTCTGAGATCATCGTGATGCCGGGCGAGATGTTTTCCGGACCAGCAGGATCGGGCGCAGCACCGGATGACAGTTCAGGAGCGGCTGAGGCACTGAATTGGCGCAGCGGCGCGATCGGATCTACGGCTGATCATATAATGGTAAGGAATATGCTGTCGCTCCTGTCGCAGAAGGCTTATATGCTGAGCAGCAGGATACAGGTGCTGGCGAGCCCGAGCATCAGAGAAAAGGCTGCGAGATTTATACTCGAGAGAGAGATAGAGGACGGAAGCGCAGGTATCGGTATGAGCCGCGAGGCTATGGCTGACTACATGGGTGTAACGCGTCCGTCGCTTTCGCGCGAGCTTGGAAAGATGCAGGCTGAGGGATTGATACGGCTGGAGGGACGGAGGATCATCGTTACAGACCAGGAAGGCCTGGAAATGTACTTGTAAAAGAAAATAAATCACAATTTCATGTTTGAAATATTGAATCGGACCTGCAACATTCGCGAGCAGGTCCGATTTTATGTTAGATCATTTTGCATATGGTATACTTTCAAAAAATGAAAAAAATTAAGATTTTGAAAGCGTGATGTTGCGCATAATGTATTAAGAAAGTAAAATACAGATATAGACGCGATTTCGAAAATGAAAAAAATTTAAACTTTTGAAAGCGGAGGCAGCATGAAAACGATAGAAAGAAAAAAGTACCTTGAAAGAATAATAGAACTGAATGGCACTCCTGACATTAAGATCATTACGGGCATACGTCGTTCGGGTAAATCGAAGCTGATGCAGGCATATATAGGATATCTTGAGGAATATTACGAAAATATAAATATAATTTTTATA
>JABLTO010179769.1_pt1 | contig 10719 bp, 6 predicted proteins | sample 7160091 | NCBI WGS metagenome assembly JABLTO01 (sample SAMN14651225, study PRJNA627086) | human gut metagenome | isolation source: feces | host: Homo sapiens
GCTTCTTGTAGTGCTGCTTTAAATTCATTAACGACAGCTGGAACGACATTAGCTAACTGTTCTTCAGTTACATTATTTGCCATTTCAACAGCTATCGATAATGCTAATTTATCAGTAATAACCTCTTTTTTAGCTAAAGGAATATCTGTTTTATACTCATCTAACCAAACATCATTTTTATAATCTCGTGGTCTAATTTCAACTCTATCTTCAAAAACATTTACCTGGTAACCAATTTGAGCTCGTGGATCACCATAAGATTGATATTTAAATGCTGGTACATCAACTACATATCCAAATTCTACTTGATGTACTTTAGCTAAATTTATTCCATTATGAACATGTCCAGTAAATACGATTGATTGTGGATAATCTTTTAGTATTGCTCTTAATGCTTCTTCTTGTTCACCAATCAAATCTAATGATTCATGATCTGAAGTTCCTGTAAATGCTTGATGAATTTGGATAAAAATTGGTTTATCTATACTAGCATTTTCTTTGATTACTTCTTTTAACCAATCTAATTGTTCATTAGACAAATAAGCATTATCTTTTAAATCCTGTTCTGTATTAAGTGTAATAAAATGATAATCATTGATCCAAGTATCAAAATATGCCTGATCTTCGACTCCATCCATATAAGGAGTATTATATTTTAAATATCTTTCCATAAATGGTGAAGTACCATATTTACATGTTGGAATATTTGCACCAGGTTCATTTCGATTACTTCCTGAACACAACCAGCGAACATCATGATTTCCTAACGAAATTATACTTTTTGTAAAGTTATACTTTTCAATAGTATTATAGAATGCCTGATATTGCCCTTCTGATCCAGCATCTGTAAAATCACCTGGGAATAAAATTGCCGAACTCGTTGGATCTAACATTGCAATGTCTTCTAAAGCATCAACTAAATTTAATATTGATTGATTATCTTCTTCAGTTCCATCAATATGAACATCTGATAAAACCTGGAAACTCATTATTGGTGTTTCTGAAGTTTGGAAACGATCAAAAGCATTTGTAAGATTTTTGATCAGCTTTCGCATCGTATCTGCATCAGCATTTATTTTTTCTTCATTAACTGCATTTAATACTTTTTCAAATTCGGCTATTTTACTTTCATCATAACCATCTTCTTTAGCTTGATTTAAAACATTTGTATAATCTTCGATTTTCATTTGAAGACGGTATGGTAAATAATATTCCTCAATTTCTGTAGTCGTAAATAATCTTTTCATTACTCTTACTTCATCAAGATATGCATCATTAAGTCCCTGAGTTTTATTACCATCTGCTCCAATGACAAAATCAATAGCATCAATACTCTTACCAAAAGTATCTTTAATATCTGTTGTCTTCTCTAAATTTCCATCAATATAAGCACTAATTACATTATCACGATCAAAATTAACAACTATATAATGCCAATTACCATCATTAGCACTCAAACCATATATATCATCACGACTACATCCAGATCCTGTATAATTAACTCTAATACTATCGCCAAAGTTTCCAATATTCATTCCAACATTGCTGCCTGTAGACCAGTCTTTATTAGAAATAATCGCCGCTTCATTGCCACCGCCATTTACAGTTTTATACCAGAATGAAATAGCAAAATCATCTGTTTTAAATTTCAAGTCATCAGGCTGTCCAAAATTCACATATTGCTTAGCTATTTGCATCGTACTTCCGTTATCGTTTTGAAGATGTAACGCTTTTCCGATTACCCCTGGTTCATAACTTACATCTCCTACACTTGTACCATGATTTTCACGTCCTGATTCATCTTTTACATTCTCGTTATCAAAACTCAAATATAAAACCTGACCTTCAACAACACCTTCAACACCATCTTTGACTAAAGCCAATTTAATTTGAATGTTACTTACTAAAATCTCAACATTACTATAATCATCAGCTTCGATAGCAGCTTTACCAATTTCAATAGCTGTATTTAAATCAGTTAATTTATCATGATCATATTTAACATTTTTAACCGCTTCTTGATAAAACTTATCCGCATCATTTACAACATATTGTAAATATGTTGTATCATATTCCGCTTTGATCTCATCTTTACTCATTAAACGAGAATATACTTTTAACTCATCAAGATAAGCATCATCTAAACCATTTTTAAAATATCCATCTGCGCCAACAACAAAATTCGCTACATCGATCGATTTACCAGCATCACTAGAAATATCTGTCTTTCCTGCTGCTAGATTATCAACAAAAGTTTCAATATAACCATCACGATCAAAATTAATAACTACATAATGCCATATTCCATCAATTGGAGCAAAATTATAAACATCTCTACGACTGCTGCCTTGGGCTGTAAAATTCACTCTTAATCCTGTATTAAAATCACCAATATTAAATCCAGCATTACCTCCAGAATTAAAATCTTTATTAGATATCATCGCACCGCCATTAGATACACCGTTATCACTTTGATACCAGAATGATAAAGAAAAATCCTGATCAGTTAACTTGATTTTATTACCAAAATCAATATATTGTTCAGCCTTCGCACTTGTGCTGCCATTAGAATTAATAATGTGAACTGCTTTCCCTTTTATTCCATCAACATAACTTACATTTCCAACAATATTACCATGATTGCCATTACCACTTAAATCTTCAACATTATCATCAAACGATGCCTTTAACAATATATCACCAGTTGGAATTATATCAGGTTCTTTAAACTCTTCATAAAGTCGTGTAATTTCTTGATCAGATTTTACTGATTTAAAAATTCTAAGCTCATCTATATAACTATCTAATAAACCATAACATTTATTTCTATCAGCCCCGATAACTAAATCACCTAAATCTAAACTATTATCCTTAAAGGCTGAAATATCTACCGCACTTGTTTTTATTCCATCAGTATAAGTAGACATCATTCCATCACGATCAAAAGTAATTACATTATGATGCCATGAACCATCAATAGCTGTGAATTTAATATCTTTACGTGTTCGATTAAAAGCTAGATTAGCTCTTATTTCATTAGTAAAACTTCCAATTGCGAAACCATCATTAGCGCCACTATCGTAGTCTTTATTAGAAATGATCGTTCCTCCATCTTCATTTCCAACACTTGTTTTATACCAAAAACTAATTGTAAAATCTTCAACTCCTAAAGCTACTGCATTTTTCAAATTAATAAATGAAGAAACTTCAGCACTAGAACTTCCATTAGAATTAACAATATGAGCCGCTTTTCCCGCAATACCATCAGCATATGTAATATTAGAAGCCACTCCATGATTTTCATTACCACTAACATCATTAGCATTTTCATCATCAAAAGTTAAATGAATGATTTCATCATCATTAAGATTATATTCTGTAGCTATTTCAGTTTCATTCATTAAACGTGAATAAACTTTTAATTCATCAATATAAGCATCATTCAAACCATTTTTAAAATAACCATCAGCACCAACAACAAAGTTAGTTACATCAATACTTTTATTAGCCTCACTTGAAATATCTGTAGATTTAACAAACTGATTGTCTAAATAAGTATCAATCGTTCCATCACGATCAAAATTAACTACAACATGATGCCATACTCCATCAATTGGGGCAAAATTATAAACATCATAACGTCCACTATTTTCTGGGGTAAAATTCACTCTTAATCCGGTATCAAAATCACCAATATTTAATCCAGCATTACTTCCAGAATCAAAATTTTTATTAGAAATCAATGCTCCTCCAGCACTAACTCCATTATCACTTTTATACCAAAAAGAAATAGCAAAATCTTTATTCGTAAATTTAATATTATTACCAAAATCAACATATTGATTTGCTACTTCACTTGTACTGCCATTGCTATTAACAATATGCAATGCTTTACCTCTTACTCCGTCAACATATTCTGGATTTCCCTGAATCGTACCGTCATTACCATTACCTGATTTATCCTCAACATTTTCATCAAAATCCACATATAGCATTTGATCATTATCAAATGCATAGATTCTAAAATTTGCAGAAGTAAAAAATAATGACAGTACTAACAACATCAAACCTGCTTTTTTTATAAATCTTTTCATCACATATCCTCCTTTATTTATTTTTCCTAAAATATATTTTCTTTTTCGAAATATCAACTCCTATTCTATATAAAAATAAGATAACGTCTATTTGTTACTATATATTAACAATATCATAAAAGCGCTTACATTATTTTCACTTTTTATGAACTAATTTATCATTTTTAATATGGACAGTTAAAATATGATTTTTTTAAAATTAGTTGCTAATAAAATCTTATAACTAATCATAATTTAGTCATAAACACTATAAAACCACTGGCTTAAACCAGTGGTTTACAATTTACATCACTCTTGATCCGATCATCAATAATATATATCTTTATTTTTTAATTAAGCCTGCAAGTAAATCTTTACTTGGTTTTAATCTTAAACTTAAATATGCTGTCGTCAATTTTACAAATACACTGTCAATATCATTTTGATTTGCACTTACACCACTTAAAACATCTTGAGCATTTTGTAAAACTGGTAACATGATTTCCCATGACGATTCTGTATACTTACTTTCATCTAATGTCAACATGTTATTTACTACTGTTTCTAAAGATACATTATCTACAGATATCTGATACTGTTTAACTACAACCGCAAAAAAATTTTACAATTGAATAATAATTTTAAAATTACTTACACAAATTACTTGACATTACCAAAAATCTTGCAGAGGGATTTTGCACTTTTTTTGAGTATATGCTTTATTAGAAAAAGAAAAGCATGAACTCATAATATATAGTTCATGCCATTGGATGGCACTTCTGCCGTCCATTCGATTAATTAATCTAATTTTAATTATTCAAAATCAAGGCTGCTATCATCATCAAGACCGCCACTTATTTCTCCATAAACTCCACTAGTCGTAATAATATCTTTGATTTCAAAACATACAATATCTATTTCTGGAGTTACATATGATTCTTTATTCATTATCTCAATCACCTTTCTTTCTACCTGTTTTATTAATGATTACAGTTTTATAGCTTAATTACCAGCAGTTACCTGATCGTGTGTTTTATCAATTACATCACTATATACATAGTGATACTGACCTTTTGAATCTTTTACTACAACATAACCTCTTAAATAAACTGATTTATCAGTATTTGAACCAACATTTATATACCAGATTGCACTTCCTTCTAACGATTTAGATGTAAATGCTACTTTATACACTTTTGCTTTTAAATCAGTAGTTGCGCCATTAGTATTACTATCTGCAAATCTTAAATTTTCATCTGCTGTTCCATTACCAAACGTACTTGCACTAGTACCATATAACAAACCTGCTTCTATAACGGTATATTCTGATGGAATAGAGCGTGTAACTTCATATACAATCTTAGTACCTGAAGTATGAACATCAGTTACCGCAACCTGAGGTAATTTTTCTACTGTTTCCGCTTCATCTACATAGACCGCATAAACTGACATATTACCAGTTAACCTAAATGTATAATTTTCATTACTGCTCAACATACTACCTTCAGGGGTATTAAGAGCCCAATGAGAGAATTTTTTACCACTTATTGTTTCTGCTTTAGCAGTAACTATTGATCCTTCTTCATATTCCATCGTTTGTGAAGTATTTAATTCGTTATCAATATAAACATTTAAAGTATATTTTACAGTTTCTTTTTCAGCACCACAAAACTTGCATTTACCATTTTCATAAACATGCATAGATGTAATTGTATCATTACATGCTAGACAATGACGTGTATGAGATTCATCACCATTATCTGTATATGTATAATCATGATTGCATTTTCTAATATTTATTGTAGTAACTTCATAGTTAGTTCCTCTTAATTCATCACCATCTAAACCAGTTGTAATCAAGTTATTATCACTATCATAAAAAGCATTACCAGGTGCTAAAGCATCTTTCACAGTGCTATCACTATTCACTGATAAAAAACTATATGTTGCACTAATTGTTGTATCACTGATCATAACTTTAGCAGTACTAGCATATGCTTCTATTCCATGAGCCTTCCCAGTAAGAGTACAATCATTGACTATAAAAGTCCCACTACCACGATGATATATAGCTACAGCACCAGCATTAATTGTACATCTATTTACTGTAGCAGTATTTACCATATTATATAAGAATAATCCATTACCCGTAGTAGTATCAATTACACAATCATTAACTGTAATTTCGCTACTATCATATGCTTGTATCCCATTCTCAAAGCCACTAATTTTACTACCATTAATTGTAAGATTATAAGATTCACCATATATACCATAATCATCATTTTCACCGACAATATCAGTGTTATTAACAATAGCATTGTTATTAGTACCAAATAAACCAATTGCAGCGTTTGCTGTATACCTTGCTTTAGCATTCAGCTTGCTATTAGTAACACTAATTTCATTATCGCTACCTCTTACATATATATTATTTGGTCCCGTAGTATTAATCGTACTGCTATCAATAGTAATACTATTATTATTACAGTCATTTCCATTTGTATTTATAGCAGGAAATGTACTATTAATCATTTCCAGCTTGTTATTACTATTACTTATTTGGACTCCATAGGCAGCAGTACTATTATTAGTACAATTATTGATTTTAGCAACCGTATTACCTTTTAATAATACATTACCGCCTGGAGCACTGATGCTATTAACATTAGTGATACTAATATTTGCACCAGATACATCTATACCATAAGCACTAGCCACGATAGTTCCGCCATTAATTGTGATTTGACTTTCATTTTCTGCTTTTATAGCTTGTGATAATCCATTAATTGGGCAATTATTAGCTAAAATATTACTCTCACTACCTGTAGCATATAGTCCTATCGTATAACTATCAATTTTAGCATCGTTGATCGTAGCTTCACCATTAGCTACATTCACAGCTATACAACTATAGCCATTAATACTAGAAATCGCACCACCATTAATTTGAACGTTACCACCATTAATTACATATATACAATTATAACCATAGCTTGTTACTGTCGCATTTACAAGAGTAAGCTTACCAGAAACAAGAATTAAACCAGTATCAACAGAAGTTACACTTCCTGATAATGCTACCCCTTCACTCATACATAATGTAATATCACTGTCTTGGGTTACTTCTAAATTATTAGTTGACGTATAACCCCAATTTACACTTTGTAATAAAGTGACTGTAGCTGTTTTACCTTGGGCAGACTCCCAGGCTGCAAATAATGCATCATCAAGCGTTGTATATTCTTCATCAGAACCATAGCTATAAACAGTTGTTTTATCTCCAATAGTAACACTAGCTATTTCCACTGATTCTGTTTCATCAGGTGTTTCATCACCGATCGATGGTTCTCCAGTCTCATTTTCAACTGCAAAGACCATTGCTGGTGACAGGGAAAACATCATACATAATGAAATAAATGATATTAAAAATGATTTTTTTATTATTTCTTTTTTAAACATTTTTGTTTATTCCTCCTTTTCTTGCTATTAAAATTAAAACTTTAATTTATATGATGTGATTAATTAATCCTTATATATTTTAATAAAAATTCTTTTTTATTCATATAACCTTTGCTTAAAACGCGACTTTTTTGTTTCAAATACATTATTTTTTTAATTTAAATGTAGTGTTATAATAATTTATCTTTTATTTAAAATATCTCAACAAAATTTAACATATTTATCTATTTTTTGATGCCTGTTAAGTTTAAAATAAATACAGCAAAACTTAACATAAATAATATTTGCTTTTATTAAACAAATTAATTAAACTAATATTATAAATTAGTCCTGAGGAGGTAATCTATGAAAATTGCAATTATTGATGATCTAGAAACAGACCAAAATATTTTAGTAAAAATATTAGATAATTATTTTGCTGATAAGAAAATTGATTACTCCATATTTACATATAAAAATGCCGAAACATTCTTAGAAGAATTTGAACCTAATTTTTATGATATTATTTTTATGGATATTTTTTTAGATAAACTAAACGGTATGGAAGCTGCAAAACAAATATACCAACAAGATAAAAAATGCAAACTCATTTTTCTTACAATATCAAATGAATTTGCCCTCGAAAGTTATTCTGTTCATGCTACTTATTATTTAGTTAAACCTATAAATGATCAATCTTTTTTACAGGCAATGGAATTTTGTCAAATATTTTCTAAATACGATGTCCCTTTTATTAAAGTAAAAACTTCTCGAATTGAAGTCAAAATAAATACCGGTGATATCTTATATATTGATATCGCCAATCGAACCACAAGAATTCATTTAATCAACGAAACTATTAAAGTAAGCGGTTCTTTCAAAGAAATTACCAAACCATTATTAAATGATTCTCGCTTTATTAATTGTATTAGAGGTATTGTCGTTAATATGGAACACATCAATAGAACTGTTGATTCTTATTTTGTTCTTAATAATAATGAGAGCATTCCTATTAGTATTAGAAATAGAAAAAGTATTGAAAAAACATTTCGTCACTATATTTTTGAAGGAATGGTAAATAGATGAAAAAAATTATTACGTTTATTATATGTATAATTTTATTAATTTCTAATAATATGGTTTATGCCCTAAACAATGAAACAGAACCTGAAAATACTAAACCAATCGTCAATAAAATCACAAGTTATGACATTCTTACTACTGGTATTATAGTTGCACTAAACGATCATGATGCTTTTAATGATTTTGTTGAAAATAAAAATAAAGTTTATATCGCTGGCTATAATGATGATGATACAGCTGATGCCCGTGTAATAATAGATAATATTGATATTAGCAATGTTAATTTAAACGTTGCTGGTATATATCCAGTTTATCTTAATTTAAGGCTGGATGATGTTTGTGTAGATGATTACATACTTGACGAAGGCATCAAAACAGTCACCTTTTCTGTTTGTGTCAGTGATCCAAATAACTTTGATATTTTTATTATGAGCGATAATGCTTCAAATATTACTTTTTCCTGGTTAAAAAGAAAACAAAATGAAACTACTGTCTTTTATATTGAAAGTGATGTAAAACTAACATATCAAGATCTGCAAAATAAATCATGGCAAATATTAGATGACACGATCGTTAGCAATTTTTTTAGATTAAGTCAAACTAAGCTAGAATTAAATAAATATTATTATTTTTATTTTCAAAATGGTCAAGATGCTTCTGAGATTATTCAATACTATAAAGATCATGATAAACCGTTCTATGAAAATATTGGTGGTGATCGTGATGCTGGTGACAGTAAAAACCCGCCGCTACCTGAAATAGAACAACCTGCTCCAGTTCCTGAAGAAAGTGAAAATAATACTGCTTCAGTAAATGAAAACCAGTCCCTAGATAATAACGAGTATTTTGGAAATGATAAAGATATCCTATCAGGATACCGAATCTCATTAATGCAGGAAAATAGTTATCATAGTCTTAAGTTTTCAAAGCATGGAATTACTATTTCAATTCCTAGTTCAACGATTGCTGATTTAAAGCTTCAAGATTCTGATTTAGTAGAAATTGATATTAATAAAGTCGATGACTATAGTTTTAGCTTTGAAATAAAAATAAATAATCAAAAAATAGATAAACTTAATAATATGAAAGTAATGTTTCCTTGTTCTTTGAAAGATAATGTTACTGAAATTGAAATTATTAATAATGACAGCAATTATAATGGTACATATGATTCTAAATTACAAGTAGTAACTTTTGAAACAGATTATCCTGGTTTATATCAAATAACACATTTACAAGAGAAGACAAAACCTAATTATTTACCTTATATTTTATTTTTAATTGTCGTAATTGGTTTTATTATTATAAAAAGAGGAATTAAAAATGTTAAACAAATATCTTAAAATATTATCAATTATAACAGTTTCTTCTCTTTTATTTATTGCTTTATTTTATTTTGATAATAAATACGATCAAAGATCTTTACAAGCTTCTAATGGTTTATTGATTCTTTCAAAAGAAGACTTTAAAGAAGATACAGCTTATTTTCTTAGTCGTGGCTGGTCTTTCTATCCTGATGTACTATTAAGTCCAAAAGATTTTCAAAATGGTGATCCTGATCTTTACATGAAAGATGTAACAATTGGTGAAAATGCTATTTTTGATCCCTATGGAAAAGGCACTTATGTTTTAAGAATCAAACTTCCTAAAGAAGACACTTATGCCCTAGATATTCCAGAAATCTTTTCTGCTTATACTATCTATATCAATGATGAAATGATGCTTTCGATCGGTAATCCTGATCCTGATAATTACGAGGCTAAAACTGCCAATAGATTGATTACTTTTAAACAATCAGGAACGATCACGATCATCATCAACGTTAGTAATTATTCTCACTTTTATAGTGGAATGGTATACCCGCCAGCTTTTGGAAATCCTACTAGTTTAAACTATGTCCGTGGCATTCATTTAGGGATAAATCTAATTAATATAACTATCATCTTGATTACAGCTACTTTTTCATTATATTTTTGTATTGTTCGTAAACAAACTAACACCTTTATTTTTTTCCTTTTATCTTTAACCTCATTAGGTTTTATTTCATATCCAATCATTCATACAATGTTTGTTACCTCTATTTTCCCTTGGTATTTTTTTGAAGTAACATCCGGATGAATCC
>JABLTO010209205.1_pt1 | contig 10718 bp, 9 predicted proteins | sample 7160091 | NCBI WGS metagenome assembly JABLTO01 (sample SAMN14651225, study PRJNA627086) | human gut metagenome | isolation source: feces | host: Homo sapiens
ATTCTCATGAATATACAGATACGATAGTAATATTAGTTGTTATAATTACTATAATAATTAAAACAAATATAATCTTCTTTCTCATATACAAACACTCCTTTTCAAACATTATAGCACAAAAAAAGCAGATTTAATTAATTTTGCTTTTTTATAATAAATATAATTTTTTATCTCATAAATCCAATATAAATCATGAATATTGTAAGTATAACACTTATTACTATTCCATTTACTCTAGAACTTTTTTGTTCTCTATTATCAATACCTATACCTACTCCCATAGATATTAGATATCCACCAATAAGTCCACCAATGTGAGCTGCATTTCCTATTCCAGGAGTTGTAAATCCAATAATTAAGTTTAGTATTACAACTGGTACAATTTGATTTATCAAAGAGTTACCAATATATCCTCTATATTTAACTCCAAAGTATAATATTGAACCAAGAAGACCAAATATTGCTCCTGAAGCACCTGCTGCGACTGTATTTGCTGAAGATAATGCAACTGTAAACAATGATCCCATAATTGCACTAAAGAAATAAATTATTAAATATTTTACTTTTCCATAAAAATATTCAACTTGAGTTCCAACAATATATAATGAGTACATATTAATTAATAAATGAAATATACCAATATGTAAAAATGCTGATGTTATAATTCTATAATACTCTCCTGCCTTTGTTAAAACTACATAATTTGCTCCAAAATTAATTAATGTTTTTGTGTCTTCTGAACCATTGCCTAATAAATACATAAGTATAAATACTATAACATTAATTAATATAAGTACATATGTTGCGACTGGTTTTCTATTTTTCATAAACTTCTCTCTTTATTTTCCTTCTTTTATATTTTTTTCTTCTATTTCCCTTGTAATTCTACCAACTAGTTCAAAACCTGTTTCTTCATATTTAAAATCATCTTCCATATTTTTATAACTTTTTTTAATATATTCATTTGTTAAAAAACTATCTTCATCTTTAACAACTATTCCAATATATTTATCATCAAAGTTATCTATTTCTTTTGTATAAAAATTTTTATCTAAGTATATAGATAATACATTCATAGAAAAGTCTAATAATTTTCTTTTTAATTGTTTTGCTATATGTTTTGTTTTTAATACATCATAATCATATTGTTCTTTATTTATAATTTTTCTTGTAACTATTCTAACAATACTATATTCATTATTTTTATTTTCAAGCCATATCTCATCTTCTATTCCTTTTATTATAATAGGACTATAGTTTTCTTTTACAATAAAATAATGTATTATCTTCATCACAAGTAAATCATAATTATCCATTATTGTTAAATCCATTTTATCTCCTACTCTTCTTTATATTCTTCTAGTATTTTATTAAATTCTTCTGGAACTTCACAAGAAAAAGTCATTACCTCTTTTGTAGTTGGATGAGTAAATGTTATTTCTTTGGCATGTAAAAGTTGTCCAAATTCTCCATGATTATTTTTTCCATATACTGGATCATTAATAACAGGATGATTTATATATTTCATATGTACTCTTATTTGATGTGTTCTACCTGTTTCAAGTTCACATTCTATTAAACTTGCATTTTTATATCTTTCAAGTACTCTAAAATGTGTAATTGCATCTTTTGAATTTGTACTTGTTACACACATTTTCTTTCTATCTGATGGGTCTCTTCCAATAGGTGCGTCTATTTCACCAATATCATGATTTATTACTCCAGAAACAAGTGCAATATATTTTCTTTTTATCTTTTTTTCTTTTAATTCTTCTGCTAAAATTCTATGTGCTTTATCATTTTTAGCAACTATTAAAAGTCCACTAGTATCTTTATCAATTCTATGAACTATACCTGGTCTAAATTCACCATTTATATGGCTTAAATCTTTACTTAAATACATAAGACCATTAACAAGTGTTCCACTATAATTACCTGGTGCTGGATGAACTACAACTCCACTTTTTTTATTTATAACCATTACATCATCATCTTCATAGACAATGTCAATATCCATTTTTTCTGGTTTTACACTCATATCTTCTTCTTTATCAGTAATTAAAATAACATCTCCATTTGATACTTTGTAACTACTTTTTATAACTTTGTCATTTACAAGTATTAACTCTTCATCAATCAATTTTTGAATTTTTGCTCTTGAAAAACTATCATCTAATTTACTTGATAAATATTTATCTATTCTTTCATTCTTTTCTAAGTTTTCTACTTCTATCCTTATTTTTTCTTCCATCATTATCACTTCCTTCAAATACAATAAGTAAAATTGCTCCTATAACAATTGCAGCATCTGCTAAATTAAATATTGCAAAATTAAAATTAAATATTACAAAATCTAAATAATCAATTACATAACCATAGAATATTCTATCATATAAATTACCTAATATTCCACCTAATAATAAGCCATATGCAAGTATTCCAATTTTATTTACATTTGCTTTATTAATAGTTCTATAAATTAAAAACAATACTATTAATGTAATAAATATTAAAAAAAGTACATTACCTGAAAAAAGAGAAAAAGCTGCTCCCTCATTATGGCAATTTGTTATATAAAAGAAACCATCTATAATTTTGTTTCTTACATTAAGTACAAAATTGTTTGTAACTAATACTTTTAAAATTCTATCTATAATTATTACTATTAAACTAATTATTCCAATTTTTTTCACTTTTTTCACCCACTATTATTATATCATGACTTTTACTTTTTTCATACCTTTATTTACTCATATCTAAGTGCATCAATTATATTTAATCTACTTGCTTTTCTTGATGGAATAATATTACCTATTATACATATTGAAATACTTAGAATTATTCCAAAAAGCATATATTTTAAATTTGCATTAACTATACTTATATCAAATTTAGATTTTGTTACACTATTTATTAAACTAGATAATATTTTTGATATAATACAAGAAAATATTCCTGTAAAAAATCCTATTAAAATTGCTTCTGTTTTAAAAATCTGCTTTATATCTTTTTTTCTAAAACCAAGTGCTCTTAAAATACCTATTTCTTTTGTTCTCTCTAAAACGTTTATACTAAAGACTATAATCATCATTATGCATGAAACTATAAGTGAAAGAAAGGAAAAACTAGATAATACATAAGTTGCAATATCTAAATAGTTAAATATAGCATTTGTATATTCTTCCATATTTGATAGTTCAAAACCCATTCTCTTCATTCTTTTTTTAACATATTCTATATTTTCTTTTTTATCTATTTCTATTTTTATTTCTGTTGGTTTTAATTCTTCATCTAACTCTGAATAAATTTCTTCTAAAGTATTATAAGTAACATATGCATAATTAGAATTATTTATTAAGTTAACTTTTCCATTTTTATATATTCCGGATATTTCTAAATTTTTAGTTAATAAAGCAGGACTTGTTTTTGATGAATCTAATAGATATAATTTAATATTTTTTCCAACTAAATCATTTTGTCTTTTATTTAAAATATTATCACTAAGATATTCACTTATAACGATTTCATTCGTCTTTGGAACATTTCCTAATTTTATATTTTTATCTTTAATATTTGAATTACTTGATAAACTTACTAAATCATATTTTTTACCATTATAAACTATGTATGCAGACGTATATGATATGTCTTTTTTTATGTTAGTAACATGATTTATTTTTCTTATTTTATCTATTTCACTTTTACTATAATATTTTACATCATATAATTCATTTTTACCCTTTTCGCTTACAGTAAATAAAAGAGGATTTACATTATTTTTAAGTTCATTACTAATATATTTTTTTACACCACTTCCAATATAAAGACTTATTAATATTCCAATAACTCCTATAGAAGATGCGGTTATAAGAAGTATATTTCTTTTTAGATTCTTTATAATATTACTTAATCCTAATTTAACACACATAAAAGAGTTTAAATTTCTTTTTAAACTTTTATTTCTCTTTTTTACGTTTTTAACATTTTTTAGTATTTCATCCTTTTTTATTAATCCATCTTCTATAGTAATTACTCTACTAGAATACTTTTTAACCTTATTTGAATGTGTTACAACAATGACAAGTTTTCCATCATTTGATATTTGTTTTAGAATTTTTAATACTTTATCTGCATTTTTAGAGTCAAGAGCTCCTGTTGGTTCATCTGCCAAGATAATATCTGATTCATTTATAATCGCTCTAGCAAGTGCGACTCTTTGTTTTTGCCCTCCTGATAATTCTGTTACCTTTTTATTTTTATATTCAAGTAATCCAACTTTTTCTAATGCTGATTCTACCATTTTAATTTTTTTTATTTGTTTTACATTTGTCATATCTAACATAATCATAACATTTTCAAATACACTTAAATAAGGTATTAAATTAAAATTTTGAAAAACAAAACCAATTTTATCTTTTCTATAATTATCTTTATCTATTTTCTTTATGTCTTTTTTATTTATTGTAACTGTTCCTATATAATCATCATCAAGTCCACCAATAATATTCATAAGTGTTGATTTACCTGATCCACTTTCTCCATAAATACAAACAAATTCACCACTTTTTAAAGTTAAGTTAATATCTTTTAATACTTCTTGTACTTCGTTTTTATTAATTTTATAATTCTTTTTTACGTTTTTCAGCTTCAATAACATAAATACCCTCCTGATATTTATATTATCCGTTTGTACCTTAAATTCCCCTAAAAATTCGTTTATTATACTCAATTGGTACTAATTTTTTCCTTCTAACCTCATTTTTATCACAAAATAAGTGTTCATGTTTCTTAAAGAAACTAAGTAGTAAGTCTTTATTTTCATCATCATTAACAACCTTTTTAAAATTATTTAATGCATCTTCTTCTGACATTGAGATTGGATAATTTACTCTATAAAAATCTAAATATACTAAATATTTTTTAAATATTAGTAAATTTTCTTTATTTATTCCAAGTAATTCTTCAAAATCCTCTAATTTAAAATTATATTGTATTCCTTCTATAAACCAAGTTTCAAAAGTTAAATCTTTTTTTCTAAGTTCATAATTTTCTAATATATCATTCATAAAAATTCTCCTATCTAATTACCTTTAAAATTATTAATCAAATTAGATTAGAATTTTGTCGAATTATAATATATTTTATAAATTTATAAAAAAAATAACTACTATAATTAGTAATTATCTTATATTTATTTTAAAACCTTTTGCCTGTGATTCTCCTTATACTCTATTTTTGATGAAGAAATATTATATGTAATGTCTGGAGATAATATTTCATTAAATTTTCTATTATGAGAAATGCTTATTATTGTACCTTTAAAGCTACCTAACATATCATAAATCAAATTTAATGCCTCCATATCTAAATGATTTGTAATTTCGTCAAGTACTAATACATTTACTTCATCAATTGATAATTTTGCAAGATTAACTCTTGTTCTTTCTCCTGGACTAAGCTTGCTATACTTTTTATTTCTATCTTCATAAGAAATATTAAACTTATCTAATACAGTAAATAATAAACCATTATTAACTTCGTCCATTTCTTCTATTAAATATTCGTATATAGTTTTATTATTATCTTCAATTAAAGTATCTTGTGATATATAACCAAATTTTACTTCATTTCCTTTTATTATATTGCCACTTACTTTATCTATTCTTGATAAAAGTGTCTTTATAAATGTTGATTTACCTGTACCATTTTTTCCATCAATTCTAACTCTCATTCCAAATGGAATATTTAAATTTATTTTATTTGTTTTAAAATTTTCATAACCACAAACAAGATCATTAATAACAATATCTTTATTACCTTTTTCATTTGTAAAATTAACATCAAAGCTTACCTTTTCTTTTTTCTTAAAATCAATATTTTCTTCTTTTTCAAGTTCTCTTTTTAATTTAGAAATATTTCCAGATGTTTTTTTGGTTTGTTCTTTAGCAAAATTAGCAGCTATTTTATCATTATCTTTTTTCTTTTTATTTACGCCTTTATTTGACCATTTTTCTGCTTCTTTTATTCTTGATTTTAATTCTTCTTTTTTCTCATTTATACTGTTATATTTTTCTAAATTTCTTTTATATTCTTTTTCCTTATAATCTAAGTATTCATAATATGGCATTTTATATTCAGTTAATTTTCCTTGATTAAGCTCAAATATTTTATTTGATATGTTATTTAAAAATTCTTCATCATGTGATACTATTATCATTTTTTTATTTAATTTTACTAAGTAATTTTCTAAATAAGTAATACCATCTATATCTAAATTATTAGTTGGTTCATCTAAAAGCATTATATCTGGATTACTAAGTAAAAGTATAGTAAGTAATACTTTTATTTTTTCTCCACCAGATAGTTCTTTTACTTTTTTATTTAAGTCTTTATTTAATCCTAGACCATTTAATAACATATTAATATTATTTTCAAAGTTATATCCATCAAGCTTTAGGTACAAATCTAAAGCATTACCATATTCTTCCATATTACTATCGTTTAAATTTTTTTCTAATTTATGAAGTTTTTCTTCAAGTAATAAAAAATTTGTTTTCTTTTTTATATAATCTATTATAGTTAAATCATAATCTTCTATATCAATTTCTTGCATTAACATACCTATACTTTCATCATTATAATTTATATTACCTGAATCATAATTTATATCACCATTTAATATTTTTAATAATGTACTTTTACCTGTGCCATTATTTCCTATTAAGCATACTTTATCATTATCTTCTAAAACAAAACTAATATTATCTAGTATTTTATTTGAATTAAATGACTTACTTAAATTTTTTACTATCATAAGCACCACACTCTTTTTACCATTTTATCACTTTGTTAAGAAAAAAAGAATACTTATTGTTAGTATTCTAATTATTATTTATTATATCTAAAAATGCATCTATATTTGTTTTTCTAATATTACCATCATTATTTATTAAATCCAATATTTCATCTTTTGTTAAGTATTTTACATACTCTACTTCATCTTCTTGATAAGTTAATGAATTTATATCAATATCTTTCTTTATATAAAATACATCTTTAAATGCATCATCATATTTATATGTTTTAAATAGTTTTACTTCATCTTCATTGATATCTATACCTAATTCTTCTTTTATTTCTTCTGTAATAGCTTCTTTACTTGTTTGACCAGATTTTACATGACCACCTGTTGTAGCCCATACATTTTTCTTTCTTTTTGATGTCATTTGAAACAAAAATTCACCCTTGGAATTTTCTATAAATACAAGTACAACAATAGAATATCTTCCTTTAGGTACAATTAATTTTGTTCCTTTTTCTCTAAATAATTTTTCTCCTGTTAAATTTTTATTTTCATCATACAAATCTGTATATTCTCCATATTTACCATTTTCTAACATAATTTTTTCTACCTCCTTAATATGTTCTTTTAAATCTACTCCGATTGATTTATAATTTGTATCTATTAATTTAATTTTATGGCCTTTCTCCATAACTCTTAACATTTCTATTCCATGTTCTAATTTTTCCAAATCGCTTTTTTCACTATTCTTAAAATTTTGTAAAAACTCCTTCGTATAACCATATAATCCCATTACTCTGTATGCTTTTCCATACTCAAATTCATAAGGAATAGGCGAACGAGAAAAATACATTGCAAAATTATCATTATCTGTCACTACTTTTACAACATTTCTATCATAAAATTCTTCTTCATTAGTAATTTTACTTTTTAATCCAACATATTCTAAACTTTCATCATTTAACATTACATCTATTATAGATTCTATAGCACCTGGATCAATTAAAGGTTCATCACCTTGTATATTTATATAAATATCTCCATCTAAATTATCTGATTCTATCGCTATTTTTTGCGCTGCGGTTGTTTCATTTGTTTCGTTACATATACATGTTATATTATATTTATTACAACATTCTTCTATTTCTTTATCAGATGTTGCAACAAAAATTTCATCTAACTTTTTTACTTTACTTGCACTTTTATATACCCAATAAATCATTGGTTTACCAAGTATTAACGCAAGTGCCTTACCAGGAAATCTTGTACTATTCATTCTTGATGGAATCATTCCAATAACTTTCTTTTTCATTTATTTATTATCCTTTCTTTTTCCAAAATTTTTTCTACTTCTCTATTTTGAATAGTGTTATCAGTAACATGCATTATTATGTCATAATAATATTCTGTAACATATGCTTTAAACGTATCTCTAATAATTTGTTTTAATTTCATTGTTTCTTTTGATTGTGGTAATCCGGTCATAGGTTTAACTCTAAAATCTGGATATTTTAAATTTAATTTTAGTACCCTGATTATATAATCAAGAGAGTTGTAATCATCCATTTCAAGAGATTTTATCATCGCACTATATTTTTTATCTAATTTTTCCGTTTTTATATCATCAGTACTATAAATATCATAAATAAATTTCTTAATATTCTCTTTTTTTATACTTATATTTTCACTGGATAAAATAGAAACATCACTAGATATTTTAGAAATATCTTTTTCTATTTCATCAAATTTATTTCTTGCTGGAGTCCACAATATACAATAATATGGTTCATTTATCATCTCGACTATTTCGTTAAATTTATTTTTTATAATTTCTAATTCTTCTTTAGTAAATAAATTTTCATAAAACCAAGATAAATCATAACTTCTTCTATAAATTGATGTATTAAATAATCTAACTGGAACATTCTTTTTATTATGAAATAATGCAAGTGCAGTTCTATGTGCGCCATCATGTATAGAATAGTTTAAATCTGTTTCTATTTTCGACTCATTATCATAAGAATTTTCTACAGATTTTATCAAAGAAATAAACCTATCATTCCAATCTTTGCCTGTTCTAAGCATTTGCATTTTTTTATATAAATCAAATCCAAAATCATTAAGTCCATAATAATTTTCTATTGCTAAGTACTTTACAACAATATCAACAGCATTAAAATTCATTCCTTTAAATTGTGCCAAGAAAAGATCATTTGTTGGAAAATCAATATCTTTATATATTACATCATCAAAAATAGGATAATCTGTTTGTTTTCCGTGTTCTTCTATATACTTATCTAAATACATTATTATTCCCCCTCTTCTAATATATTTTCGATTATTTTTTCGTTATATCTAACTCTATGTTCTAACGGTATTTTCTTGATATATTTTTCTATTTTTTGATAACCAATTTTCTTATTTTTTAAGTATTCGGCATATGTTCTATGAGTTTTTTCAAAAGCACTTATAGAATATGAGAAATCTGGTTTCCAATCAAATATTTTTTTAAAGTTTAAAACTTCATTTTCCATTAATTCATAAATATATTTCATCTTATACTTTTTATCACTATAAGTATTTAAATAATACGTTATTAATTCCGTTTTAAGATTTCCAGGATTTCTTCCCATTCCTAAAACTGCAGAATCTATTATTACATTTTTATATCTTGTATTTTTCTGCATAAGTATTTGTGCTGCCCCAAACGCAGAAGATAAATTATCATGAAGGTGTAAACCTACATTTATATCATTTCTTAATAAATTATTTATAAGATTTAATTTATTATTGAAATCATTATTTAAAAGTAAGCCAAATGTATCTACAATAGAAAAATAATCAATATCTATTTCATTTACTTTTTTTATTAATTCAATTATTTCTAAATTATTATATCCAGAAAAATTAATTGGATTTAATGAACATATATAACCCTTTTTCTTAACCAATTTACAATATTTTATTGCTTTATTTAAATATTCTTTATGAAATGATACCCTAATCATTTTTACATAACCATCACAATTTTCTAGTTTGTTTATATCATATTTATCTACTTGAACAAGTAGCGATATAATTGAATTTTTTAAATCAATTTTACTTAGTAAATTATTTGCTTCATATACATAATTAAATCTAGTCTTATTCTTATCATATATACAATCTTCTAAAAAACCTATTTCAATTATATCTATATTACTATTTGAAAGATTTTGAATTATTTTTTTTATAGTTGAATAACCAAATTCACAATTATTTAAGTGTCCACCATCTCTAAGTGTACAATCTAAAATTTTAACTTTATCATAGTTTGCTTTTAAATCTAAGTTATAAAAACTCGTTAAAAACTTTGCTACACCAGAATCATTATTACTGCTAGTCCAAAAATTAATGTTATCTAATCCATTAGAATTTTTCATTTTTATTCCAATATTAGATTTTTTTAATGTTTCATAATCTGTTTTGTCATTTCCAAACGAAATTATATTATATTCATCATAAAAGAATTTATTTATAATATTAATTACATTTGATTTTTCCGATCCTTTAGGATATATTTTATAGCAATTTAAAAAACTTTTATAAATAATTACAAGATTATATTTTTTACAGATTTTTTTAACATAATCAATATTATCTGTAAATATTGTTATTGAAAAGCAATCATTTAAGTTAATTTTATTGATATCAGAATATATTGTTTCAATAAAATCATATTTATCAATTCTATTTCTATAAGAAGTATTTAAACATTCAATTATAAATAAATCATTATTTTTTACCACTTCATCAATTATTTTTTTCACTTCTATTTTATTTAACGGATTACAAAAAAATATATGTTCGTCTGAAAAAATATAATTACCATTAAAGCAAGAAATAAAATTCGGCTTTATTATTTTTTTATACTTTA